>Ga0214919_10000119_pt1 | contig 124304 bp, 117 predicted proteins | sample LL1503_MetaG_FD_177994 | JGI IMG/M metagenome (GOLD analysis project Ga0214919, IMG submission 177994) | Freshwater microbial communities from Lake Lanier, Atlanta, Georgia, United States - LL-1503 | ecosystem: Environmental > Aquatic > Freshwater > Lake | place: USA: Georgia | collected...
AGATGCCTTCGGTCACGTAAAACTATCTGGAATCGGCGAATGGTTGTCGAAGCAGATCGAAGCCAAGACAGGTAAAGAGGCCCGTACATCTGTCCTCGGTCACATCCAACGCGGCGGCACACCAACTGCATTTGATCGCGTTCTTGCTACTCGCTTTGGATTACAAGCGATCACTGCCGCGTCTGAAGGGGACTGGGGCAAGATGGTTGCTCTGCACGGCACAGATATCGTTCGCGTGCCGTTGGCCAGCGCAACAGAGAAGCTTAAGACTGTTCCAATCGAGCGCTACAAGGAGTCAGAGATCTTCTTTGGATAATTCTCATCCGAGAAAGTATCTGAACAAACTACTCTTACCCTCATGACTACTTCACCCCCGAGTTCATTAGATAACCTCTTCACCCCTGGGCTGGTTGCGGCGCAACAACCGCAATGGCCAGGCGGTGTTGATGGTGAACCTGTAAAGAAGGCGGTCGCCGAATTAAAATCTTTCCCGCCACTAGTTTTTGCTGGTGAATGTGATGATCTAAAAGCGAAAATTGCAGAAGCGGCAGCAGGTCGTGCTTTTTGGTTACAAGGCGGAGATTGCGCAGAAACTTTTGCTGCAGCAACAGCTGATTCAATTCGCAATCGTATTAAGACGATTCTGCAGATGGCCGCTGTTTTGCAGTATCACTCGAGTCTGCCGGTAGTTAAAGTTGGCCGTATGGCGGGGCAGTTCGCTAAGCCACGTTCTAATGATTTTGAAACCCGCGGGGATGTAACTCTTCCGGCTTACCGTGGTGATGCAGTAAATGATCTCGAATTTAACGAAGCATCACGCACGCCAGATCCAAATCGTATGGTCCGGGTTTACAACACATCAGCGGCCACCTTGAACTTGGTCCGGGCATTTACTCAAGGTGGATTTGCTGATCTGCGCCAGGTACATGAGTGGAATAAAGGATTTATCCGCGATTCATCGGTTGGCGATCGCTACGAACAAATGGCGCGTGAAATTGGGCGCGCACTCGACTTTATGAAATCTGCTGGCGTTAATCCTGATTCATTTAAATCAGTCGATTTCTACTCTAGCCACGAGGCTTTGATTATGGAGTACGAGAAGGCGCTGACTCGCATAGATTCACGTACTCAACTTCCGTACGATGTATCTGCACATTTCTTATGGATAGGTGAAAGAACTCGTCAATTAGATGGTGCACATATTGATTTCGCTTCTAAGGTGCGCAACCCAATCGGCGTAAAGCTTGGACCTAAGTCCACAGTTGATGACGCGCTTCGGTTGATTGATCGCTTAGATCCCAATCGCGAACCAGGTCGCTTAACATTTATTACCCGTATGGGTGCTGGCAAGATTCGTGAGGCTCTTCCTGCTCTTGTTGATGGTGTTACAAAATCTGGAGCACAAGTTCTCTGGGTCTGCGATCCAATGCACGGCAATACTTTCGAGGCGGCCACTGGCTACAAGACGCGCCGTTTTGATGATGTTATGGATGAAGTAAAGGGATTCTTTGAAGTCCACAAAGCTTTGGGAACACATCCCGGCGGAATCCATATTGAATTAACAGGCGACGATGTTACCGAATGTCTGGGTGGAGGAGAACAGATCTCTGAGACCGATCTGGCAACTCGATACGAAAGCGCTTGTGATCCTCGCCTTAATCACTCGCAATCCCTAGAACTTGCATTTTTGGTTGCCGAAATGCTGCGCGATCGCTAAATTAGCGGATGTGCCACTGCAGATTTCGCAATTCAAATCACCAATAGGGGTTATAAATTTAATTGCCGATGAACAAATTCTGTTGGGTTTAAATTTTTCTAGTATCAAGGCGATAAAAGATAGCCTTGATGAAGTCGATTTTGCAAAAGGTTTTAAAGAAGTTTCTAAGGTCGCAGTGATTTCAGATTTATTAAGCGATTACTTCGCTGGTGATATTGATGCGATAAATGGCATTGTAGTTCGTCAACCGGGTGCGCAATTTTCACAAGCAGCTTGGAAGGCAATGCGTAAAGTAAAAGCTGGTAAAACTCTCTCGTATGCAGATCTAGCAGATCGTGCTGGATCAACAGCTGCGGTGCGCGCAGCTGGCTCCGCTTGTGCCAAAAATGCAATTGCACTCGTTGTTCCTTGTCATCGAATTGTTAAGACAGGTGGAGCACTTGGTAATTACGCTTATGGTTTAAGTAAGAAAGAGTGGTTACTACGCCACGAGGGCGCGCTTTAAGATCTCAATTGCTTTCTTACATTGCTCATCGTCGAAATCTAAATGAGTCACCAGGCGCGCATATTTTGGTCCAAGCGCGCTAATCCAAAGTCCAGCTTCTTTGCAGCGCGCAGCAAATTCAGCTGCAGTAAATGGCGCATTTGCCAAATCTAACCCAACAATATTAGTTTCAACGAGCGCAGGATCAAGGAATGATTTATCTACGCTGGCGATCGCAACTGCCAACTCTTTTGCGCGGCGATGGTCTTCTGATAAGCGAGCAATATTGTTATCGAGCGCATAATGCGCCGCCCCTGCCAGTAAGCCAATTTGGCGCATTCCTGCTCCGTAACGCTTACGCCAGATCCGCGCCTTTGCTACACGATCCTTATCACTCAGCATGATTGACCCAACTGGAGCGCCTAGACCTTTAGAGAGACAGACGCTAATGGTGTCAAAGTACTTTCCATATTCGCTAAGAGCGATGCCACTTGCTACATGCGCATTCCAAATTCGCGCACCATCTAAATGTAGGGCCAGGCCTAACTCATCTGCGCCTTTACGAAGCGCCTTAATCTCATTTAAAGGTTGCACAGTTCCGCCGCCAAAGTTATGGGTATTTTCAACAGCGATCGCAGTAGTAGAAACCAGATACGGACCAGAATTCGGACGGGCTAAATCGAGGGCATCTCTTGCAACCAGTAAGCCATTTGTAGCGGGCCAGGTACGAGTTGTAATTCCACTAAATACCGCAGCGGCCCCAAGTTCGGCACGGACGATATGGGAATTTGATTCGGCGAGTAGTTCTTCACCAGGTGCGACCAACATCCGTATCGCCAATTGATTGGCGAGGGAACCAGTAGGTGTAAAGACACCAGCTTCTTTGCCAAATAGCGCAGCAACGCGTTCTTCAAGTGAATTAACCGTCGGATCATCGCCATAGACATCATCGCCGACTGGAGCACTTGCCATCGCCTCGCGCATCGGCTGTGATGGGCGAGTTACGGTATCGGAGCGCAAATCAATTGGCGTATTCATCGGGCTAGCCTCTCACGCTTCTTTCATTACTATCAAATACATCGCAAGAACAACCATGGCACCGCCAATTGCTACTTGTAGCGTCAGTGATTCGCCACCAAATAAGAGCGCAAAGAGCGCGGCAAAGACAACTTCCATAGTCAAAATGACTGCAACCTTGGTGGAGCTCATATGTGCCTGCGACCAAGTTTGAACGATAAAAGCAACTGCCGTACAGATAACCGCGGTAAAAATAACTACGCCCCAAACACCAGAATCCGTTGGTTTTTCATAGCCTTGGCCAATTGAGATAACTCCAGTAAGCAACGCGCAAATCGTTAACTGCACAATGGTTAGCGCATAAGCATCTAAACCAAAACTCCACTTACTTAAGGTGACAATATGCGCAGCGAAGGCAACTGCGCTTATAAAGACTAAAGCTTCGCCGATTCCAACTGACCAACCACGCAGAGAGAGAAGCGCTAAACCGACAGTTGCCAGTACAACGCAGAACCAGGTAAATGCCCTGATTCGTTCTTTAAGAAAGAGAGCAGCGATTAGGGGAGTGAGCACAACGTAAAGACCAGTGACAAAGCCAGTTATCGCGGCACCGGTACGTGCCAGCCCCAAAGTTTGAAATATATAACCTGTGCCAAGGAATAGACCAGCGAGTGAACCTTTAAGAAGTAACTCTTTATTGATCTTTCGCAGAACGCTTGGACGAAGTGCAATCATCGCAACAACAGCCACAACAAATCGTGTGGCAAGGAAACTATTTACTGATTGTCGTTCAATCGCCGGCTTCATTAATACAAAAGCCGCGCCCCACGAGGCGGAAACGGTGAGCAAAGCCCAGGGGGCGAGTTTTAACTGAAGTTGATGGCGAGTGTTCATCCACGTAAACCTTTTAGGAGCGCAACCTCTTTACCGTGTTCTGGTTCCATACCTGGCGTCTCCAAAATAAGCGGCGCGTTCTTAACGGCAGGGTGCTTGAGTAACTCTTTAAATGGATCGATGCCGATAAAGCCATCACCGATATTTTGATGGCGATCTTTTAGCGCGCCACAAACATCCATTGAATCATTGGCGTGTATCAATTGAATGCGCTCGGCTCCTGCAACTTCTACCAAGAGATCAAGCGTCTCTTTCATTCCACCTTTTTTGGCGATGTCATGTCCTGCCGCAAAGACGTGGCAAGTATCTAAACAGATCCCAACTTTTGGGTGATACTCCAAAGCCTTTAGGTAATTCTCTAAATCTTCCAAACGCTTGACCAGTGATTGTCCTTGTCCAGCAGTTGGTTCAAGTAACAACATTGGAGCATCGTCAGTTAGCGCGTTGAGTATCGGCATCATTCCTTTATGGATCTGCCTCCAAGCCTTATCAATAAAATCTTCGTTAACTGCAGATCCAGTGTGAACTACGACTCCCAGGGCGCCGATTTCCTTGCCGCGTTTTAGTGAGAATTCAGTAGATGCCAGTGAATTTAAGTAGGTGCCTTCTGTCGGAGAACCTAAGTTAATTAGGAATGGCGCGTGCACATAGGTTTCAATATCTAGCGCAGCAGCTTTCTCACGAAAGAGCGCATCCGCTTCGTGATTAGTCTCAGGCATCGCCCAACCACGAGGGTTTGAAGTAAATACCTGAATCGCTTCGGCGCCGATAGTTTCGGCGTAGGCGATTGCGCGCTTGGCCATTCCACCAGAGGTCGGCGTATGCGCGCCGATGCGCGGTGAGGTTTTAGGCATTTGCCTACCCTACAGTGATAGTTACCGTACTGCCTCGTTTAACCTTAGTGCCGACTTTAGGTGAAATATTTGTTACCGCCTTCACCTTCTTTGCACCAATCTTCTTCACCACCACTTTAAGTTCGAGATCGTTAAGTGCGGTAACGGCTTTGGCTTGCGTTAGCGAGAAGATATTTGGGATAAAGACAAATTGCGATCCTTTGGAGATTGTTAATGCAATTTTGGTGCCCTTTGCTAGCGGAGCACCTCCTGATGGAACTTGCGAGATAACGGCGCCCGCCAAAACACTTTCGCTATATTGATCGACGGTATCTACGTTGAAGCCAGCATCGGTTAACTCATTGAGGGCTTGGTCGCCAGATTTACCAACGTAGGAAGCAACATCAATACTTTCTATGCCTTTACTAATTAGTAAATCAATAGTCGCATCGCGCTTTACCTTCTCGCCTGCATCAGGTGAAGAGGAGATCACAAAACCTTTGGGGGTCTTTTCATTAAATTCTTCCTTCAACTCTCCAACTTTGACTGGAAACTTAGCTAGCAAATTAACGGCTGCTTCAGGCGTTAAACCAATTAATGATGGAATCTCGTAACGTTCGGGCCCCTTGGAAATTATCGCTTTTACTTCTCCACCCGCATCGACTTTGCCGCCACCTGCAGGATCTGATTCAATTATTTGCCCACTTGAAATATCTTCATCAAATCTTTTTTCGGAGATTACTAAGGTGAGCCCCAACGGAGCTAGCGCTTTAGTGGCTTCCTTTTCAGTGGCGCCAACTATTGATGGAACGACAACTTTAGAACCTGGTCCCACAAGGGCATACCAACCAACAATTCCGAGTGTTATCGCTAAGGCTGTTGCAATATAGCGGTTACGTCGAACGCGTTTGCTGATTTTCTTCTTCTTGCGAAGTTGAGCAGTGGTCTCTTTTCCATCAGTCTTCTTATTTTCTCCAGTATTTTCCATCTTCTTTAAAGCCACAGTTTCTTCCTTTTCGATACGCGCCCGTTCCCGGCGAGATGGTTTCTTCGATGCCGGGCGCATCGGAGCAATAGGTATATCTAGTTCTAAACTCAACTGTTTCTGTGTCGGGTCAAGTGCTTGAGAAATTGCAGTTAGCGCTTGATGAAATTCAGCTCCATCTTTAGGGCGTGCGTCAGGATCCGAATTAGTTGCGCGATATATCAATTGGTCTAATTCAGGTGGAATTCCGCTGCGCTTGGTGCTCATTAGCGGAACGCGATCATTTACGTGCATATATGCAATTTGAATTGGTTCATCGCCGGCGAAGGGTTTTTCACCGGTAAATATCTCAAAGGCGGTAATTCCGGCAGAGTAAACATCGCTGCGCGCATCGGCGATGCCACGTTGTACTTGTTCGGGGGAGAGGTAAGAGACGCTCCCTAAAACAATGCTCGATTCAGCGGTCATAGTCGTTCCGAGAAGTGGACCTTTAGCTAAACCGAAGTCCGCTATTTTAATCCTTCCTTCTTTTGAGATAAGAATATTGTCGGGCTTAATATCGCGGTGGACTATCCCTAACTTATGCGCCGCCGCTAAAGCGCTCAATACTGGTAGTAAGAATTTAATTCCAGCGGCAATAGTTAGCGCACCTTGCTCATTTAAATACTCACGTAGCGTGTGGCCTTCAACTAACTCCATTACTAAAAAGACGGCTGGACTTCCGTGCTGGTTCCAACCTTGATCTTGGACCGAGACAATATTGGGATGCGACAAGGCAGCGGAAGCTTTTGCCTCACGAATAAAACGTTCTACAAATTGCTCATCTTGTGCCAAGTGTGGATGCATAATCTTTACCGCTACTTTGCGATCAAGGCGAGTATCTAGCGCTTCATAAATTGTGGCCATGCCACCGGCGGCCATCTGGCGGATGAGCTGATAGCGCCCATCAATTAGCTCGCCAGTTAGGTCAGACATATCTGTAATTTTATGTAGTTAGTAGGAAATCTGCCTTTTCGCGCGTTGAGTGTTGAGAGAAATATTCCTGCTGTGTGCCAAGCCACTTCTCCATCTCATCTGCTACTTGCACGCCATCGCGATCAATAACTCGTTTAACGCCAATTTCTGGGTCGATATCTATCCAGATTAAGGCAGCTAACTCATCTTGCAGCTCCTTATCTCCACTTCCCACGCCTTCCAGTATAAGCAAATCTGTTGGCGCTAGTTCTTCGCTCTCATCAAAAGAAGAATTAGCCCAGTTGTATCTCTTAATTTTTGATGGGCTCTGTTCTTTATGTTGGTTTGCTAGATAAAGGAGAATCTTCGTTAAATCTTCGCCGAGCGCGTTATCCCAACCATCGTATAAATCATCCATATGAATAACCTTTACCGACATTTTTAGAGATAGAGCTAAGTAAATTTCGTGCGCCAAGGTAGTTTTCCCGGCGCCGGCTGGACCATCAATTGCAATGATGGGGGAGTCCTTGAGGCTACAAAGATCGGATAGCGCTGCGATGAGATCCATACCACTTGCTCCATCCCACTGCCGCCAGAATTGTAAAAACTATATAAAGCAGAGATGTGAATAGCAGACCCTGTGTGGCATAAAGGGCAACGTAACCCGCATCAACTATTAACCAGAGTACCCAGCTTTCAAACTTTTCATAGACCATCAAAATTTGGGCGGCAAGTGAGCCAAAGAATAGAACTGCATCGGCATATGTTGAGGCCGCGCCCCAAGATTTTAAAAGTGGGGCAAGGGCTAGCGTTGCTAAAATAATTGCGACAAAGGTGGCGGTGCGATATTTATTTTTTAGCGGCCCTGGTTTAGCACCAGTTGGTTCCCAACCAAACCAACCAAAGATTGCGGCGATAATAAAGATTATTTGTAGCGCAGCGCTAGCAAATAGTTCCCATTGCAAAAATAGGACTCCGTAAAGAATTGAGCTAATGGCCCACCAAGGCCAAGTAATTCGTTTACCGGTAATACCGAGTGCTACCCCTATTAGGGATGCGATAACAGCAATAGCTTCTAAATATGAAAGGTCGTAGCCGAAGATAGTTGCTAAATTTCCGGAGAGAAAGTTATAGATCGATGACACGATTAAATCCTTTCCGCATCCGCATTACCGGATGGGTCAAGCGGTCGATCTGAATCTCAGATCCTCTCAGCCGTATTAGCGGCTCCCGCGATCAATACTTTAGCCGATGCGAGCGATAACTGCGTCGATATAGGCACGTGCAGCAACTCGTGCGCGGCGGGCGGTGGAAGTTTTAGCGCGTTTATTAAAGATGTCGTAACCAATCTTTTCTACCTCATCAACAATTCCACAGTAGAGCTCGCTAGCAGCACGAATACAAGGCTGGCTCGTCTTATCCAGCAGTGCGATACCTGGTTCTGCCGCCTTTTGTAACTGCCTGACTCGGGAAATTTGAAACTTCAGCGCGCTAACTATTTCGGGAGTTAATTTTCGGGCGTATAACATTTCAGGAGTTACGCCGTGGGCCGCTAACTCATCTAGTGGTAGATAAATACGGCCACGGTCTAGATCTTCACCTACATCGCGGATGAAGTTAGCTAATTGAAAAGCGACGCCTAGATCCTTGGCAGCTTCCAGTGAGTTAACGGTATCCCCACCCAAAATTGGCACCATCTCCAAGCCAATTACCGCAGCAGAACCATAGACATATTCATACAGATCTTCATAAGTTTTATATTGCGTGATGGTCAGATCCATCTCCATTGAGTGGAGAAAATCTACAAAGTGTTGATGCGGAATTGCGAAGCGTTGCACTGTATCAATCAGCGCTTTCCCTACAGCATCGCTGGTAGTTCCAGATTTAAGTCCTGCTAAAACCTCTGAACTCCACTTTCGCAGAACCTCTGCTTTTTCAGCAGGTGTCAACGTTGAAGATAGGTCATCAACTATTTCATCGGCGTAACGAGCAAAACCGTACAAGGCATGAACAAACGGACGTTTGCCAGCAGGCAGAAGTAGTGTTGCTAGGTAGTAAGTCTTGCCATGCAGCGAATTTAAGCGTTTGCACTCTTCGTAAGAAGCGCGCAGTTGCGGATCAAAAATTTGCGCAGCATTTAATTCGCTCACTTACTTAACCGGACCCACGATTCGTTCCGCCGCGAGACGACCAGAAATCAAAACCATCGGAACGCCAACTCCAGGTTGGGTACCGGAACCGGCAAAGACTACATTTTCAAATCCGGCGGCGATATTGCGCGGACGGAAGGGACCGGTTTGGAAGAAGGTATGTGCACTTGCAAAAGGCGCGCCACGTTCCATTCCTTGAGCTTGCCAATCAAGTGGAGTTGTCATAACTTCAGTTTCAATCGAATCGGCAAATCCGGTGTAACCACGATCTTCCAGAGTTTTAATCATGTGATCGCGATATGGACCAGCTTGCGTCTTCCAATCAATATCGGCATCCAAGTTTGGAGTCGGATAGAGAATGTAGTAACTCTCTTTACCGGCTGGCGCCAGCGCAGGATCGTCTTTAGTAGGAATTGTTACTAGGACAGAAGGATCAGTCATCAAGGTCTTCTTCTTGATTAATTCATCGAAGACGCCATCCCAAGATTTTCCGAAGTGGATATTGTGATGGGCGACGTGATCGTATTTCTTAGAAGAACCAACCAAAAGCGTCGCACAGGATGGTGAGTACTTTAGGCGCTTAATCGAAAGCGGGGTTTTACCCAGAAAATCGCGCCAAACAACCGGCAGATCTGGATTCATTACAACAACATCGCATTCAATGCGTTCGCCGGTATCGGTTATTACCGCTTTGGCGCGCCCATTTGCAACATCCAATTTGGTTACCGTTGTGTTGTACTTAAAGGTGACGCCATGTTTTTCTGCTGCTGCGGCAAGTGCGCGCGGTACTGCATGCATTCCACCTTTAGGGAAGAAGACGCCGTTAACCGAATCCATATAAGCGATTACTGCATAAATTGCCAAGGCTTGCTGTGGGCTAACGCCGGCATACATCGCCTGGAATGAGTAAACCTTCTGCAAACGCGGATCCTTTAAGAATTGATTTACCTTAGGTGAAAGTCTTCTAAATCCGCCAAGTGCGATTAACCGCGCCAAGTTGGGGGTGAGCAAGTTAAATGGTGAATCAATGTTGCGATCGATAAAATCGTTCATCTCGTACTTATATAGCTTGGTTACAAATTCGACGTATCTGCGATATCCCAGCGCTTCTTCGGCGCTTACGGTGCGACGGATCTCCTCTTCCATTTCGGCAGTGTTGGCATGCACATCGATTTGCGAACCATCGTGATAAAAAGCGCGATAGAGCGGCTTAAGTGGAGAAAGCTCTAGCCAATCTTTCATATCTTCGCCAACACAGCTAAATGCATCTTGAATAAGCGAAGGCATTGTTAAGACAGAAGGACCAGTATCAAATGAGTAACCATCTTTTTCTAGCAAACCGTTGCGACCACCCGGAACGCTCTCGCGTTCAACGACCGTAACTTTGCGTCCCGCACCTGCTAAACGAAGTGCGGCGCTTAAACCAGCCAGCCCGGCACCGACTACGACAACGTGATCGGTTGGACCTTTTACTCTGGCAGACATTTAATGGCTCCTACGTATTGCGCTAGATGCGAGTTCAATAAGCAACTCACGGGCTGAAGGTGCAATTTCAGCAGAGTTTGCGGCAGTTAGCGCGTTGGAAAGTAGGCCATCGATGAGATCTTCGACATCTTTAACAGCTCCCGTTGCGGTAATTAAGGCGCGAACCTCTTCGATCTGATCAGAAGTTAGATCATCACGGCCAAGCGCTGATGAAATCGTGGCTTTACTCGCCTGATCCGCGCGCTCAAAAGTCATCGCCATCAGCACCGTGCGCTTGCCTTCGCGAATATCATCACCGGCTGGCTTACCAGTCACTGATGGATCGCCAAAGATTCCCAGCATGTCATCGCGCAATTGAAAAGCCTCACCGAGCGGCAGGCCGTATGCGCTCAAAACATTTGTAAGGTTTTTACGTTTTCCGGGATCTGTAATTGCCAGCGCCGCGCCTAAATGCAGGGGACGTTCGATTGTGTACTTTCCAGATTTGTATCTAGCAATACGAAGGGAACGATCTACGTTCGGAGATTTCTCGCCCGCTTCACGTACATCTAAATATTGGCCAGCCATTAACTCAATACGCATCTCATCGTGCACCGAAAGCGCAGATAGCAGCGCATCGTTGGCAACTCCAGATGTGTGAAGCAAATGATCTGACCAAACAAGTGCCAGATCACCAAGCAATACCGCTGCAGCTTCACCGAATTGATCTGCTAAACCATTCATCGCTTCGGTCTGATGTAAATTTTCAAAGTGGCGATGTATCGCTGGTTTTCCACGTCGGGTGTCTGATCGATCCATCAGATCGTCGTGAATTAGTGCGCACGCTTGTAATAATTCGAGGCTAGTAAAGGCGCGAATATCTGCAGCTGTCGGTTTCGAACCTGTTGCGCAGAACCCGGCATAGGCAAAGAGCGGACGAAGGCGTTTGCCGCCTTCAAGAAGAAATGACTCCAGGGCATCACAAACTGGGATTAATTCAGAACCGATTGCACCAAGATAGTCACGTTGCAACGCTAAATATGAGGTCAGTTCGCTCTGAACCTGCTCACGTATCTCAAGGAGCGTGCCACGCGCATCGTTAACCACGGCGCAACGGTACCCTGACCGCATGGAGATGCGCATGACAAGAGTTGGGGAAGCGGTCACATACTCCTTTGAATTCTTCCCACCGAAGGATCAAGAGGGAGAAACCCGCCTCTGGAGCGCAATAACAGCGCTTGAGCCGATCGCCCCTGACTTCATTTCTGTTACATACGGCGCAGGTGGATCAACGCGAGATCGCACTATTCGGATTACCTCGGAAATTACCGAACATACAAAACTGCCAGTTGTTGCTCATTTAACTTGTGTCGGATCAACGCGCGATGAGTTACTTGAAATTTTAACTCGCTACAAAGCCGCGGGTATTCATAACATTCTGGCGCTACGCGGAGATCCAACAGGCGGTCCGCGCGCATCGTGGTCGCCAACTCCAGGTGGGCTAAACCATGCGGATGAATTAGTTTCCCTTGCCGCAGATTTTGGTGGCTTCACAATTGGGGTTGCGGCATTTCCAGATGGCCACCCCGCATCAAACGGTGATATTGCTGCCGATATTGAAACGCTAATCCGCAAGGAAGCGGCAGGAGCAACTTTTGCCACCACACAATTCTTCTTTGAAGTAGATAAATGGAAAGCACTGGTTGATAAATTGGCAGCGCGCGGATCCCAATTACCGATAATTGCGGGAATCTTGCCTGTTACAAATGTTAATCAATTAAATCGAATGGCTGAGTTAAGTGGAACGCCGATTCCGAGCGCCATTTCCACCGCCTTCGAAAAGATAAAAGATAAGCCAGATGATGTTCGTAAGTTAGGTGTAGATCTGGCAACCAAGCTCTGTGAAGAGTTACTTGCCGCTGGAGTACCCGGCTTACATTTCTACACAATGAATACATCTACGGCTACGCGCGAAATATTTTCTCAGATCAAAGATAAGAAAAGAGCATGAATAAATCAGAATTTAACTCCACCTGGAGCGCACTACACGGGGGAGCCGAGATAAAGGGAATAGTAAAGACTTGGTTGGCAATTTCTTTTTCATCTGCCAAATTTCTCTCTAAGTTATATATAACTCCAAATATTTTGACTCTGCTCGGGGTCCTATTTGCAGTCGCAATGGCTGCAAATCCACTCTCCGCTTGGGCGATTCCACTTCTAGTTCTCTCGCTGTATGCAGATGGCATTGATGGCAGCGTTGCTATTTATCAAGATCGGCAGAGTTCACTCGGCGCAATTTTGGATGCAAGCGCCGATCGCATCAGCGAAGCGCTCTGGCTTTATGTGGCATATCGAATCGGTGCGCCAGCGTGGTTAGTACTCGGTATTTATGTAATTGCCTCAACTCAAGAGTATGCGCGAGCACGACTTGGTGGACTAGGAATCGGCGATGTAGGCGTAGTTACTCCAGCAGAGCGTCCGGTGCGCGCCAGTTTTATATTTATAGCGCTAGTTTCTTATGCGTTCGGTTTAAATCTAGTTTTCTTAACAGTTTCAATTCTAGCCATTTTGCAAGTGATTAGTTTTGGCTTAGTGGCTCGCTTTGCCCACAATAGCTTGCGCAACAATCTCGGCGCTTAAACCAACTAAAGGTAGCCCACCACCAGGATGTGCTGATCCTCCTACGCAATACAAACCTTTCAGAGGTGAGCGATTCTTAGCGCGCATAAAGGCAGAGCGCGCACCGTTGCTTGATGTTCCATAAATTGCACCGCCAGGGGCAGCAACAGTTCTCTCTAAATCTGCGGGTGTACGGATCTCTAATACTTCTAAACGATCACGAATTGAAATCCCGCGAGATTCAAGTGAATCGATAATTTGCATCGCATAACGATGGTTAAAATCAGCGTCGTTCCAGTTAAAGCTAGCCGCTGAGTTTTTATCGTGGATTGGAGCATTAACCAATACAAACCAAGCTTCATGGCCAGGATGTTTAACCATAGATTCATCTTGCGGCGCACAAAGATAAATAGTTGGATCTTGCACGGGCTTCTTACGATCAAAGATATCTACAAACTCAGCATCATAATTTTCAGGGAAGAGTACGTTGTGATGTGAGAGTCCAGTCGGAGTTGCTGCGGGACGCAGGCCCAGCAGTAGCGAGAAACCAGCGAGCGAAGGTTCGGCTTTAGCTAAATCAGCGCGTTGTCTGCGCAGCTTCTTAACTCTCCCGGTTATCAACTTGGTGTAAACCGTTGTCGCATCGGCATTTGCTACGACCGTCGAATAGTCCAAGACTCGGCCGTCGGCCAAGGAGATTCCAGTGGTGGCTTTGCCATCGTGATTTATCTGAGTGACCGAAGAGTTAAATTCAAATTTAACGCCGCGATCTAGGCAGCGCTGATATACCGCATCTCCTAATTTTCCAATACCGCCTTTAATATGCCATGCACCGAAGGCTTCTTCAACGAAGGCGATCGAAGCAAGCACTGCAGGAGCAACACGTGGATCAGATCCGCTATATGTCGCATAACGATCAAGAATCTTGCGCAACCTTTGATCCTTAACCTTTAGGCCGCGTAGCGTTTTCCAAGGAGCAATTATTCGTAGATCACGCAGCAAGGTGGGACGCTTGAGCAGCGAAAAGACCGAGCGCAACTCTGACTCAATAAAGGGTTCGCGCGAGACATCCCACATCGCTTCGGCTTGGCGCATAATTTGATCCCATTCCTGGGCAGACGAGTTTCCGAAAGATTTCTCGATCGCCGCTAGCGTTTCTTTACGCGACAAATTAGCAAAGCTCACGGCGCTGCCATCAGCGAAACGGTAATCAAAGGATGGGTTAACTGGTTGCAGTTCAACAACTCGTCCCATCACATCACCAGTACGTTGAAAAAAATCACGATAGACCGCGGGCAGAGTTAATAGCGATGGCCCTGTATCGAAAGCGTAATCACCGATCCATTCGGTGCGGCATTTTCCACCGTGACGATCCGATGATTCAAAGACCGTTACCTCATAACCTGCTTTAGCTAAGCGGGCAGCAGTACACATTCCGCCCATTCCGGCACCAATTACTGCAACGCGTTCCTTGGAAGCGCTCACAGCGTGCGACCCTTCCACTGAACTTTGCCGCGCATACGCCAACTATAGATAATTAAATAGATCAAGATCGCAGATGAAATTGGATGCAGGAGTGAATCCAGTAATCGCCCACCAGATCGTTGGGCGCTTAGCAAGCGGGTTAAAACTATAAATTCATAAGTAAAGAGCCCAATCGGGTCGCCGCTAAGTAAAATTAGTACTGGGGCGATTCCGGTCAGAAAAATAAATGCGATAGCTATCGTTGCTCCCAGCGGATTTGAAAAAGCGCTCCATAGTGATTTGCCGTACCCAGATCTGATTTCAGCAAAGTTCTTATACATACGCGTCCTAGCCAAGGTTGATCCATCAGCAACTCCACCGTGGGCACCTGAATTAATTAGAGAACGCGCCAATTTCATATCATCTAGAACTTCATCAGAAATTGTAAAAAAACCACCGATCTGATCGAGCGCGCGTTTCTTAACTACAAAGAATTGACCGTTGGCAACAGCAAGAGAAGCGCGGCTAGATCGTTCGGCAATGCGTAGCGGCACCGTTGTCATCCACGACCATTGCAACAGAGGTTGCACCAACCGCTCTGCAAAAGTGATCGCAACCTGCTTTGGATAAGCAGATATGAAATCGCGCCCGCCTAACATCGCAATTGTCTGGGCAATCGCAGTGGGATCAAGGCGCACATCCGCATCTAAGGTCACAATAATTTCACCACGCGCAACTAAGAAACCTTGCTGTAGCGCCCAAGGTTTACCTAACCAATTATCTGGCAAGTTCGGTGCATCAATGATAGTTATTGGTGCACCGGAAGATTTCGCATCACTGAGTAATTTGCCGGTGCCATCTTCTGATGAATCATCGATAAAGATAATTTCTATCGAATCCAGATGGCTTTGGCTAGTTAAGCACGCTACGAGTTCAGCGATATTTTCTGCTTCATTTCGGACCGGGATCAAGACCGTAATGGGAGTCGTTACCTTAAAGGCGGACTTAGGTCGGCGGATGGTAAGAGAGTTCATCGCAGCAATCGCAACCAGGAGAAGTGAGAAAGCTAATAGCGCGTTAGACATCAAATTATTAGGGACGGCCGAGCCAACGCGAAAATATGTAAGGTAGCAAGACCACACCGAAAGTTAATCCGAAGAGAAAAGCGATTCCTGGTCGACCGAAGAAGAATAAGTTGGAGACGACCCCAGCAAACCAGGTCCAGATTAGAAAGAGATCTACCGCAGCAAGGCTGGCACTTTCTTTGCGCCGATCACGTGGAAGAGAAAAGTGCAACAAAGCGATGAGGGTCATACCGGATAACAACCAACCGAATGCATTTGATAAAGGAACTTCCGGAGTGAATGGGACATGCGAACCTGTGACTTTCCAAGTCCAGCGACCGGCGGTAACCATTTGGGGATCTAGAAAGAAGTCATACGCCATTAGCCCAAATCCGCCGTAGAGAAATACCCAGCTTCCTGCGACGCGACGAGCTGCACACAGAATTGGATGAGCGATCATCGCCCAAGCAAAAGGCACGACCATTGGAACATCTAAAAGTTGTGGACCAAGTGATGGATCGTATGAATAAATACCAAATGGCCAACCAGTTTTCACGCCTAGTAATTCAATGAAATACCCAAAGGCCAAAGTGATACCGAGATAGGTAAAGGCATAGCGTGACCCAAAAGAAAGCAGGGCGTGGAGCGCCATCGCACCTGCGCCCCAATAAACGGTGGAAATGGTTACAACGCGTAGGACTTCACCATTTAACAAGGGATAGCTAACCTGCAACAAAATTGCGATCCCTAAAACAAGATTTAAAAAGAATTGGGCACGTGATGAAATTCCGCGACGGCGATTACGACGTGGTGAGTAATGGCGTATCGACATAGGCTAAGTCTGCCCTAATTGCTCGTTACTTAGTAATCCAAGCCGCTTTCAGCCGCGAATATCTCGCACTGCAAAGCGGGCGAAAAGTTCTTCGGCATACCAATTGTGGCGTTCGGTCGCGGCGATAGCTTCTTGATGCGCAGCGCCCTTGTATGCAAAGTTGCGAAGATCGGCTCCGCTCTGCCAGTGCGAGAAAGTTCCTTGCAATCCGATTGGTGCCTCACCGATCCCGATAGTTTTGATAAGCCCTGGTGATGAGTGAAGACTCTGCGTCACGTGTGGAACCGCGCGCCAAAATCGGAAATTTTGGAACCATTTAATTCGAGCGCGAGTGATCGCGACTACTTCACCATCAGTCTGTACAGAAGAATATGCAAAGGGATTTGTCTTCGCCCATAGCCCGTGAGATGAGATCGGATCTAGTAGGTATCTAACTTCTGAGATCGAATGAGTGCGCCATCTCTTTATCAACTTTGAATTATCAAGTACTTGTAAAGTAGCGCTATTGATCACTATCAGCGCACCCCAGCGATTAGCATCTGCATCACGCGGCGTAAATGTTTCACCTTTGCCAGTACCAAGCATCTTGGCGAAGCGCACTCCATTAATCCTTCGAAGTGCCCCCCTGTCGAGCGCCATTCGCAAGAGCGCAAAACCGATGTTGCGAGATTTAATCTTCCAAAAATAGATAACCGTTACTTCTGGTGCGCTCATCGCCTTATACCGGCAATCTCTAAAATGTGATCAGTAACTATTTCTACGTTATCCCACATCGGCGCGTGACCACATTTTTCGATTGTGATCCATTGCGAATGCGCCGGCGCCATTGCTCTCTCCTGACAAGTCGTTTCTGGCAAGGTTTTATCAGAATCACCAAAGATAATTTTTACCGGAATGCGCTCGTTGATCTGCGAATCAAAGCGTTTACTTAACATGCCATCCCACGCCGGAAAGTAACCCGCAGAATTGGCCATGGCTACCGTGGCATCAAGACAGAGTTCGTATGAAAATTCGCGCCAATGCGGACTCACATCTTCAAATCCAAATTTGCGTGCCCACTCGTATTTTAAGAAGATTGTAGAGAGCGAAGAAGAACTCTTTGCGAGCGCTCGCAACGTTGCGGTTCCGGGAGCTCGCTGCACATAAGACGCAAGCCAAAATCCCGCAGGAGCTAGCGCAGTAACGCTACTTACCTTCGTTGGAAAACGCGCTGCTATCTCTAGTGCGATCCATCCACCCCAAGAGTTACCAACCAAATGAAATTCACTGATGTTGAGTTCAATTTCAATCTGGCGAACTACTTGTTCGGCAAGTGAAACGGGATCCATCGCCTGGCCCGATGTAAATCCTGATTCACCGTGACCTGGCAGATCCAGTGTGATTACGTTGAAAGTTTCCAGAAGAGGAGGCGTTAGCAGTTTCCACGCATTCGCTGCCGATCCCATGCCATGAATTAGCACAATATAGGGAGCCCCTTCTCTATTGGAAGGACTCAGCTTTAACGTAATGTTCATATTAATTTGAAATATTACTCCGTGGCGTGGACTTTTTCATCGCCAAAGATAGGCAATGATGCGCTTATGAAGATCCGCAAGATAGGCGCCGAGTTATTAGGCAGTGCAGTTCTAGTTTTGACCGTTATTGGTTCAGGTGAGATGGCCCAGAGCCTTTCTGATGACATAGCGGTGCAGTTACTGGCTAACTCTCTCTGCACCGCAGCAATCTTGTATTTATTAATTACCTTGTTGGGCGACATAAGCGGCGCACATTTCAACCCTTTAGTTACCCTGATAACTCTCTACAAGCGTGAGATATCAATTAACCAAACCTTGCAGTTTTTATTCGCTCAATTTCTTGGTGCACTCACCGGCGCTGGCTTAGCTAATCTCCTCTTTGACCTCCCACTCTTTACCGCCTCGACGAAGATTCGAAGCGGGGACAATTTGTTGTTGAGCGAGATCATCGCAACCGCAGGTTTGATATTCACAATTTTCATCGCAATTGATCAGAGCAAAGAAAAGAAGCTCCCAGCTCTCGTTGCCTGCTGGATCGGCGCTGCATATTTCTTCACCTCATCAACATCATTTGCAAATCCTGCGGTCACCTTCGCACGCGGCTGGTCAAATACCTTTGCAGGAATTGCACCACAATCAATCGCGCCATTTATTGGGGCCCAACTTGTTGGAGCGGTAATTGGATTTGCACTAAGTCAATCACTTAGCAGCAAAGGCAAGCGCAAAAAATGAGTAAACCATCAGTACTTTTTGTTTGTGTACATAATGCCGGGCGTTCTCAAATGGCGGCAGGCTTTATGCGCGAGCTCGGCCAAGGACGCATTGAAGTACTCTCTGCTGGCTCTGCCCCAAAAGATTCCATTAATCCAATTGCAGTTGACGCGATGGCCGAACTAGGTATTGATATTGCCAATAACACGCCAAAGATTTTGACACCCGAGGCAGTGCAAGCATCTGATGCGGTAATCACAATGGGTTGCGGAGATGCTTGTCCATTCTATCCCGGCAAGCGTTATGAAGATTGGGTATTAGATGATCCGGCAGGACAGGGGATTGAATCAGTTCGCGTAATCCGCGATGAGATTAAATTGCGAGTAGAAAAATTACTTGCGGAGTTACTTGGTTAATTTCGATTCAATTAAATCCCATTTATTGCCGTACTTATCCCTAAAAACTACTACTTGACCAAAACTTTCTTGGCGAGGAGTTTCAGTAAATTTGATCCCGTGGGACCTATAGAGTTCGTAAGTTTCATTGAAATTTGTTGTGTACATAAAGAATCCAACGCGTCCACCGGTTGAGTTGCCAATTGCTGCTCTCTGCTCATCAGTTGCGGCTTTGGCAAGCAAAATCTTTCCTCCTGCATCACCAGGTGCGACTACAACCCAGCGCTTTTCGGGAGTTAAAACAGTATCTTCGATAAGAGTAAATCCAAGTTCGTTTACATAATGCGAAATTGCAACTTCATAATCGTCTACGACAATTGTGATCATCCCTAAAGTCAGCACGGCTATTCCCCAACAACCATCGGAGTTGCCCCTGTGCAAGTGATTAGCTCGGCAAATGAAGTTGGATAAACAGCGTGCGGGTGGCCAGAAGCCGCCCATACAACTTCGTAATCGTTGAGCGCTTGGTCGATGAGTATTTGCTCTGGGGGAGTGATCCAACCTAGCGGCGCAACACCTCCAACCGAGTAGCCAGAAACTTCTTTCACGTAATTTGCATCGGCGTGACCAAGTACAGCAATGCCTAAATTTTTTGCAACTAATTCAGTATCAACGCGATGGCGACCGCTGGTGATAATCAACAAAGGATTTCCAGAAGGCATTTTGAAGATTAAAGAAGATGCGATTTGTCCGACTTCGATTTCAAGACCGTTAGCAGCGTCGACTGCGGTGCGGGCAGTCTCAGATAGAACTGTTACTTCTCCCTTTACTCCAAGATCTGTTGCCGCATGAATAAAGCGTTTAACCGCGGCCTTTTCCAATATCCCATCCATGGATGCAGGATACCCTTGGCAAATGTCTGTAGAAGCGAGCGATCTACTTCACCGTGCAAAATCAGCCCGAAATTCTTTGTGGGTCTCTTTCTTACTGCTCGGAATTGTCTCTATGGGATGGGTGCCACGTATTCCAGAAATTAAAGATGCGATTGGCTTATCAAATGGCGCTTTTGGTTTCGTACTTATCGGCAGCACCTTTGGATCAATTACTGGTGCGCAGCTAGCCGGACGATTAATGCATACCTTTGGCTCGCAGAGAACAATCTATGTGGGTGTATTGATTATGCCAACCGGTTTGGCGGGGATGGCACTTTCAACAAATGCGATAGCGCTATTTTTCACTTTATACACAATGGGTCTGGGTTATGCGCTAATTGATATGTGTTACAACTACCAGGGTACTGTCGTTGAGAAAATTCTGGGACGTAGATATATGTCTTCATTTCATGGGATGTGGAGTACTGGAGCATTTTTAACTACGGTTGTTGGCGGATTGATTACGCGTCACATTTCACCGCGTACAAATCTCTTGGCAATCGCCATCATCTCGGTTATTGCCTATCTTGTTGCTGCAAGATTCTTGCTATCTTCAGCAATCGATGGACATAAAGGCGAAGATGAACACGAGGCCAAGATTCCATTATTCGGTAAGAGCGTTATGCCACTGTGGTTGTTGGGCGTTGGCCTACTGGCAAGCCTGGTTGGCGAAGGAGCAGCAAGCGACTGGGGAGCAATCTTGCTACGCGATGAGATGGGGTATGAAAAAGGTGTTTACGCATCAGCCTTTGCTTCATTCTCGCTGGCCATGATCGTAAGTCGTTTCTTAGGCGATCGCGCACTTGATTACTTTGGACCTGCGCGACTAGTAAAGCTGGGCGGATATTTTGGAGGAATAATCTGGGGAGTTGCGATGGCGATTGCCATTCCGCTCTCTGCAACACATTCGACGACCGCTCTAATAATTGTAAATATCGGCTTCGTTGGGGCCGGACTTGGTATCGGTCCGATGTTTCCAGCATTTATTTTGGCAGCGACTAAAATTCCAGGTATCGCTCCGGCGGTGGCTATTTCACGCGTTGGCGTTATCGGAATCGCTGGCTTCTTCTTTGGCCCAACCGTTACTGGAATAATTTCTCAGTTCACAAATCTTTCGATTGGCATGATTTATCCAGTTGCGATGTTAATTCTCTCTGGTTATTTATCGCGGGGGATTAGGAACTCAAAAGCTTAAAGATAAGTCTTTATCAGGGTAAATAGCGAGATAGTAAATAGCAGATAGGCAAATGCTCTGCGCAGAACAACGGGTGAAGTCTTGTGGGCTAACAATGATGCAACTTGGGCAATGACAATGGCTGATGCCCCCATCAGAATCGGAATATGCCATTGCACATCAGCCCATTGCGAGCGGTGGCCAACAAAGGCGGTTAGCGAGTTAACCACAATGATTAAGAGCGAAGTTCCGGCTGCCACAATTTGCGGAGTTCCAAAGTAGAGAACAAGCACTGGAATCGCCAGGAAGCCACCACCAATGCCAAAGAGTCCCGTCAAGGTGCCGATGAATAGCGATAGCACGACCAATACGGGAAAGGGCATTCGCTTCTGTTCATCCAACTTTGGTGGCCGCAGCATCGAAGTACCTGCCAAGATTAAAACGCCAGCAAAACCAGTAGTGATAACTGCATCCGGTATCTGGTCAACGATTGATGAAAAACCTAAATTGGTAATTGATCCGATACCCCAGATAACAAATGCATCGCGATACAGAACTTGTTTCTTGCGCGCTTTAGGAATTAGCCCAGATAGTGCGGCAAGTAATACGACGGCTAGCGCTGCAGTAGTTGCGGGTTTGGGATCAAAGCCAAAGCCGTACATCAAAATCGGAACCGAGAGCATTGCTCCACCGGCGCCAACTAACCCAAGTACAGCGCCGATAAAGCCACCGGCAATTAACGCAAATACTGTCTCCACCGCTTAATACTCTCACTGAAATTTGATTTGGGTGCTAGGAATTTGGGCGCGTTGCAAGTGCTTGCACTGTCCGAGGAGGAATATAGAGATTCGAGAAAAAGGAACGGTGGCTGAAATGACTAATCGATCTATGACAGATCTCTTTTCGATGAAAGACCGCGTTGCGATCGTCACTGGCGGTGGAACTCATCTTGGCAGCGCCTTCACCGAGGCGCTGTCGGAACTCGGCGCTCACGTGTATATAGCTTCACGTCGCGCTGAACTATGTGAAGAGACTGCTGCCGCGATGCGTGCGCGTTCCTTAAAGGTAACTGCCCTTGCATGCGATGTCACCGATGAGGCGAGCGTTAATTCGCTAGTTGATCAAGTGATGGAGAAAGAGGGCCGGCTCGATGTATTTGTTGCCAATGCAGGTGGTAGCAATACCACCGCCCACCCACCTCATGCAGATGTCGATGAATTCCGTTGGACTTTAGAGAAAAACCTCACTTCAACTTATATGTGTGCGCAAGCTGCTGGTCGGGTGATGATTGCCCAAAAGAGCGGTTCAATAATTGCTCTGGGCTCTATCGCGTCGCGCCTTGCAAGCGATCCCCGTGTTTACACCGAGAACTTCAAGAGATCTGGTGCACCGTATGTAGCCGCAAAAGCAGGAACGCTAGCGTTGACTAAAGCCCTTGCTGCCGAATATTCACCCCACGGGGTGCGCGTGAACTGTATCTGTCCGGGGCAGATCCCAAATCAATTAACTGACAAAATCATGGCCGAGAAGTTTCGAACCATGAACGCATTTCACCGTACTGGATTAGCAGAGGATATAAAAGGTGCTTGCGCTCTTCTTGCATCAGATGCGGGCAAGTGGATTACTGGGACAGATATTTTGGTCGATGGTGGATGGTCGATCTGGTAACGCTCTTCTACTAAGAATCTTTCTTCAATTGATCAGAAACAGATCCCACACAGTGCCAATCAATTTCCTTATATAACTTTTTAACATCACCACTCAGAATCGCCGCCAACAACTTAGTGTGATTGGGGGATTGTTCTTTAAGGCTGGGATGAGGACCAACTCGATAAAACTCTAAACGAATTCGTGACATAACACTCTTCCATAAGTGAAAAGTTTGCTGCGTCGCTGCAGTTTGCATTGCAATCATATGAAATTTAATATCTGCATCATTGACCGCTTCGATATCTTTGTTTTTGGCTTCTTTACGCATAATCTCAATTTGCTCATTTAACATTTCAATAATTTCTGGTGTGAATTTTTTTGCAGAATTTTTAAAAGCAAATTTTTCTAATATAACTCGAGCCGGAAGTAACATCTCGAGGAACTCTTCATTAGTAAGTTGAGTGACAAATACTCCACGATTCGGAAAATGTTCAATAAGTCCTTCGCTCTCAAGATCCCGCATAGCCTCACGAACCGGACCAGGGCTACACTGAAACTTCTTGCTTACTTCATTTTGCTTTAGTTGAGTACCCGATTTTAGCTTCCCTGAAATAATTGCCTCACGCAACATATGGGCGACGTAAGAGCGCTGGGATGTTGTTTTCCCCGAAGTTAAGCTGAAGAATTCGGCTGACATCTTTTCACCTTATCAGGTTAGAAAAGGAATCACTTGTTGAGTGAGTGGCTGGACCTCAATCACTCGACCAAAGCTTGGGCCGAGGCTCTCAGGTTGTAGCGCTGTATCCAGCCGCCTCCGGGCTGCCCCATACCAAATTGTGAGCCTGATTCCAGTGATTCTTACAGATAGTCCTCGAGATTACCTTGGGGAAACCCACTCTATTCTCTTGACAGATTATATATAATCTGCAAATCTCAGCCAACTCATCAGTTCAAGTCCCCTCTTGAATAGGAGAGGTGACACCGGTCTGGGATCGGCTCGATGTCGCAAGTGTTGGTCTCGATCATCTATAACCTTGTTAATTAGGAGAGGAAAAAAATGAAAAAGAAATTTCTCGATCGAAATAAAGTCGCTAGAAGTGGCATCATTGGAATCGCAACTCTGAGCTTGGTTGTGGGTCTAGCGCCAATGATTTCACAAGCTGCTACAAATGGAATCAGCCCCATTCAGGCGGATAAGAAATATTTCGCGGATTATGGATGGGATGTTGAAGATAATTCAACCCCGAACTTTGCTTGTTCTGATGGCTCATATAAAAAGGCTATAAATAGCGGAATCACAATTGGAATTTACCAATCGCTTCCATTCTTTGATATCGCAGGTGACAAAATTACTGGACTTGACTGGGATATCCATATGGCAGTTATGAAGTACATCGGAGTGAAAACAGTAAGAACTGTGACGCTCCAATGGCCAGAAATGGTTCCAAGCCTACTTTCAAAGAAAATTGATGTTATTGGTGGAAATATCCACGGTAATCCTGGCCGTTACAAGAACTTTGCATTCACCGCTCCAGCATGGTGGTACGCAACTGTTGTTGTAGCAGCGAAAGGAAATCCAAAGGGAATTAAAGCTTGGGCGGATTTGAAGAAGCCTGGACTAAAATTGGGTGCCATTGCCGGATCACAAGCAGCCGCATGGCTCAAAGATGTAAAAATCGCTGATGTAAGTCTTTTCACAAATGCAGCATTGGAGTTTGCCGCACTTAGCGCGGGCCGCGTTGATGCACTTGTCGAAGATGACCCAACAAGCGCCGTTTACATCAAGGCAAACCCAAACTCAGGTGTAGCAATTGTTAAGGGACTTAAAGATGTTCCTAGTGATGTGTGGGCTAACTACGCGCGTTATGGCGTGCGTTTTCAAGACTGCACACTGAACTTTGCATATTCAAGAGCACTTTCTGAATTGATAATGCATGGTGTAATTTCTCAAATTCTTGACAAATATGGTATGTCAAGAACTGAAAATATATTCGAGCCAGAGCACAACCCGGCTCTATAAGAATAAGTATCCAGCCACAGGCTTGAGGGAGTCTGTGGCTGGATATTCTTATTTCGTGCCAAGCAATAGATTTTTTAGAGCGGAGAGATTGTGAGTTTTTTTGATTTGATTCATCCGGAAGTAGCCTTGGATGCACTTCCAACTATTTTAAAGGGCTTGCTACTTACACTCTTCATCTGTCTAATCTGCGGAGTTCTAAGCCTGACTCTTGGAATGCTGGTAGCACTTGGCCGAATGTCAAAAAGTAGAATTCTAAGACTTTCATTAGGCGGCTATGTTCAGGTCTTCAGATCAACCCCTCTAATTCTTCAATTGGTTTATATTTACTTTGCTTTGCCTTTTGCCGGCATTCATATACCGCCTTTGCCGGCTGGTATCGCGGGTTTAACTCTTCATTACACCGCTTATTTATGCGAAGTCTATCGGGGTGCAATTGAGTCGGTACCTAAGGGACAAAGAGATGCCGCAAAAGCTCTAGGAATGCGCAACAGGGTAGTGATGGCGAGAGTGATTATGCCTCAGGCCGTTCGAACAATAATTCCGGCTCTGTGTAACTACATGGTTCAACTACTCAAAGATACTTCGCTGCTCTCCGTCGTAACAGTCCAGGAAATGATGTTCAGGGGTCAGATTTTTGCAGCAGAAACTTATGATTATTTCACCGTATATTCCATCGTTTTCCTTATCTATTTTGCAGTCGGTTTTCCTGGAATCAAACTGGTTGACTACTTGGAAAAAAGAATGAAAAAAGGATATGCATCCAGAAGCGTAATTAAAGACAGCAGCATAAAAACCACAACCACTCAAGGAGGAAAATCATGATCGAGATCAAAAACCTCTACAAGAGTTTTGGCGGCGACGAAGTTCTAAAAGATATCTGCTTAACAGTTCAGAAGGGTCAAGTCCTAGGCATAATTGGACCATCGGGCAGCGGTAAGTCAACATTGCTGCGTTGTATCAATAATTTAGAGTTACCCACCAAAGGCACAATCCATATTAATGAAAAATTGGCCTACCAAGATGAGTCAGGAAAGGTTTTCTCAGAAACAGATATATCAATTACACGAAGTAAGGTTGGAATGGTCTTCCAACATTTTAATCTTTTTCCACATATGACGGTTTTGGAAAATGTTTATGCTGGCCCAAAGTTTGTATTAGGTCAAGATGAGAAAGATTATCGAAATGAAGCAATTGAAATTCTGGAATCAGTTGGCCTAGCCGAAAAGCGTGATCAATATCCTGAACAGTTATCAGGGGGACAACAACAACGAGTCGGGATTGCTCGAGCTCTAGCAATGAAACCTGATGTAATCTTGTTTGACGAAGTGACAAGTGCGCTTGATCCTGAGTTGGTAGGAGAAGTTTTAGGTGTACTTCGAAAGCTGGCTGAAGCAGGAATGACAATGCTTATCGTGACCCACGAGATGGGTTTCGTTCGCCAAGTCGCAGATCGCGTAATCTTTATGGACCAAGGTCGAATTATTGAAGAGAACATCCCAGCGGAGTTCTTCGACAATCCACAGAACGAACGGACAAAATCATTCTTGTCTTCAGTTCTCTCGCATACAGATTAAGACAGCAACATCCGTGCGGAATAGTCATAATTTTTTCTATGCTCAATTAATGCAAAGTCGGAGGATCGTAAGTGAATAAAATCGTCCGAGTTGAAGCATTTCCGGTGCAATACCCTGAACCAAACAATGACAACAAGATTCGGTATTTAACGTTGGTTCGTATCGAAACCTCTGACGGAATCGTGGGATGGGGAGAATGTATTTCACAGTGGCCTGAAGCCTCTCTCGCAGTTAAAACAATTATTGATGCGGGATTTGCAAAACTCCTTATTGGAGAAGATGGAACTCAGGCTGGTCGGCTATGGCAAAAAATGCGAAGCCACGCATACTGGCACGGGTTTGGCGGCATTGTTTCCTTCGCAATCTCAGCGCTGGATACTGCTCTCTGGGATATAGCGGGCAAGGCTGCAGGGCTCCCGGTTTCAGCGATGCTTGGTGGAAAACTGCTGGACAGAGTTCCCTCTTGCGCATCAGTGATCCTTAATACGCTCGATTTAGGCGCGCTGAAAGAGGAATTCACTAGCTATCGCGAGCAAGGTTATTCCGCCGTTAAAGGTGGCTGGGGTCAAGTTCCTGAAGCTGGTTTTGGAACAAACCGTGTTCGAGATATGAACGTTGCTCGCACGGTGCGTGAAGCAATCGGTCCGGACATGGGAATGGCGCTGGATGTTTCTGCACTTGCAAAATGGAGTGCAAGTCATGCCGCATCAATGGCCGAGGAATTACTGGAGGTAAATCTAACCTGGTTTGAAGATGCTCTGCATCATGATGATCATGAAGGTTACCGACAAATGAAATCTAGAGTTCCGACAGCACTTGCTACTGGAGAGCGTTGCTGGACGTTGCACGATTACCAACGATTAGTTCGCAGTAATGCCATCGATATTATTTTAGTTGATCCAGGACGTGTTGAAGGCATCAGTGGCATGAAAGCCATTGTCGATGATGCACTAACCCAGCGAGTTCGTTTTGTCCCTCATTCTTGGTCAAGTGCAATCAATACAGCCGCTTCACTTCATGTATATGCCGCGTGTACTAATGGACAAGTTTTTGAAATTAAACCAGCACCATCACCCATGCAGAATGAATTAGTTGAGAACCCAATTGAACAAAAAGATGGATGGATTGCGGTGCCGAACACGCCCGGTTTAGGTATAACGATCAACGAGAAGGCAGTAAAGAAGTATCTCTACCAGGGCTAATCGAATACAAGGGGATTACAAATGACAATCGCAACAAACCGAAAAGCTCTCATTACTGGGGGCGCTTCGGGCTTCGGGCTTGATATCGCTCGTGAATTGATTTCTGCCGGCGCGAAGGTTGCTCTTGTTGATAAATCCGCTAAAGACCTCGCACTTGCAGTAAAGGAGTTAGGGCCAAACGCATTGTCGATTATTGCTGATGTGAGAAATCGTGGAGAACTTTTCTCTGCAGTCGAGCTTGCAAACAAGGAATTTAAGGGCTTGGATACCGTGGTGATTTCCGCTGGCGTTATTCACATCAAACCAATGAGTGAAGTGAGTGAAGAAGATTGGGATTTAACCCTTGATGTAAATCTAAAGGGAGCATTCTTCGCGATTCAAGCCACATCTCAATATTTAATTGAAAGTGGTCGAGGACGGGTGGTTGCGATTTCTTCTGATGCTGGAAAACGAGGCTATTCTCAAATTCAAGCGTACTGTGCTTCAAAATTTGGACTTATCGGCTTGATCGAATCAAGCGCTATGGAATTGGCGCCTTCTCAAGTTACGGTTAATTGCGTCTGCCCTGTGGGAGTTCCAACCACAGGAATGGGCCAGCAGGTGGCAAATTGGAAATCGCAAGCCGGGAATTTAACTGTAGATCAAGTTAAATCTACAGCGGCTCTGTCGTTTCCATTGGGCCGCAATCCTACAGAAGCAGATGTCACAAAGGCTGTTGCCTTCTTTATTTCAGATGAAGCAGCATTTATTACGGGCTGTGCCTTAGATGTCGACGGTGGAGCTCACTTGGGCAACATGCCAGCGGTCTCTGCAATATGATGCTGGGACCAAAATAGGAAATGGCCCCCCTTTTCGGGAGGCCATTTCTATTGAGTTTCTTAAATCGATATTACTTGTTAAAGAAAGAGATATTTCCGAGGTGTGGTCCGAAAGCATCTGCTGAAACTGCACCGCTATAGATAAGTGCAAAGATAATTAGCGATGCACCGGCAAGAGCGAGATCCTTATTGAAAGCGATCATTTCGTTCTGCTTGGCAGTTGCATCTGTCTCTTTCCAGTAGTTATGGAAGATAACTGCAGCAAGTACCAATGTGATTGCTAGCAAGAGAGCGCCGAGGTCTACCCAGAAGCCGAGGGCTATGTAGATTCCACCTAGAAGGAAGAAGAGACCGCTTGCGATTACGCCGAGCTTTGCAGCAGGTAACTTCTTGTACTTGGCATAGCCGGTCATCATCTCAAGCTTTGCAAAGTGAGCGATTCCTGATGTGATGAAGATAAAGGCGAAGAGAATTCGGCCGATTACGAGTACTGCGTTCATGGATCTCCTTTTTGTTAACTGAATTGTTAACTGGTTAGCAATTGTCCTGACTTGGGTAAGTGTAGGGGAGATAGTTGAACTTTCAACTATTTTGAGCGTGGTGTGGCGCGCGCCTTGCCAATGTCAGGGCCTTGGGCTACTTTTCGAACACTTGTTCGAATATCCACAGGAAGGCTCAAGGCGGTAAAAAATGTCAGTCCCAGAGATCAACCCAGCTCACGATGTGATCGCAGACGGTTCGGCTACACCCATTGAATTTACCTTTCGCGGCAAACGCTTTCGTATCCACGCTGTTCTTTCGCGTTGGTGTGAAGCAGGTGGTTGGTGGAACCGGGTTAGCGATGGCATATACCGCCCCGATGATGGCGCACGCGCTTTGTGGACCGTAGAAGCAGCACCGATCGGTGCGCTAAATACCTTTCAACTCGAACGCGATGAGATCACAGGTTCCTGGATCGTCAAACAGGTCTGATCCAGGTTTGAGTTAAAGAAAAATGAGCTTTATACATTTACGTACATCAAGTGCTTTCTCGCTTAAATACGGAACCACCCAACCACGCGATCTTGTAGAACGCGCTGCGCAATTTGAATCACCGGCGCTCGCACTTACCGATCGTGATGGTTTATCAGGTGCGATCCGTTTTGCTAGCGCTTGTCTGGAATTTGGGATCGCACCAATTATCGGAATCAATCTGGCAATTGATTTACTCGCAGATCCAAATATTAAAAGTATGCCTGCTAAAGATTTGCCACGCGTAACCATCTTGGCTCACGGCGATGGGGGATGGCGCGCGCTGGTGCGTTTATTAAGCGGTCTTAATATGAACGCCGCCGATCGCACACCAATTCTGACTTTAGATTTTCTGCAACGCTTTAGCCAGTACTCAACCCAACTGCATTTGCTGCATGGCCCCGAATCACCAGTTAGCCAAGCCCTTACTTTGCATCGCAGCGATATCGCACTAGAAATATTTAATAAGACCCGCACACTCTTTGGCGATCACGCTATAGATTGCGTATCTCACTTAGTTGCGGGCAACGGCCCTTTCTCGACTGGACATGCTGCCAGGTCCCTTATCTTCGCCCGCGATTACGATATCGATGCGGTGATCACAAATGCGGTGCGCATGCGCGATGCCGCAGACGGACCAGTTGCCGATATTTTAGATTGCGCCCGTCAATTAGTTCCGCTGCATCAACGCCACCTCGAACGGCGCAATTCCGAAGGTTATTTAAAATCGAACGATCAGATGGTTTCGCTCGCTGCTGAAATTGCCCGCGCCGCCGGAGAACGCACCCCACGCGATCTCTTAAATACAACTCGCCAATGGGCTGAGCGCGCACTTCTTTCTCCACAACGCGATCTTGGTTTAGGCGGGATTCACTTACCTGAGGCACATATAGTCGGGGCAGATTCGGCAAGTGCGATGCGCACCTTGTTGCGCACGCGCTGCGAATCCGGAATCAATTGGCGCTACAACGATTCAGCCACAATCAATAAAGCCCGTGCGCGTTTAGATGATGAGCTCGCCACTGTTGCGACTTTGGGATACGAACCATATTTCTTAACCGTTGCCGATATCACCGATATGGCGTGGGATAAAAATATTCGCGTCGCAGCGCGCGGCAGTGGTGCCGGTTCTTTGATCTGTCACTTGCTGGGTATTTCAGGCGTTGATCCGATGCAACACGGTTTATTGATGGAGCGTTTCTGTTCACCTCTGCGCCGGGCGCTTCCTGATATCGATATAGATGTGGAGTCTGCGCGCCGTTTAGAAATTTACGATTTGGTCTTTAAAAGATATGGCGATACTGATTGGCGCTCCCCACAAGCGCTTTCGCGTTGTGCAACTGTTTCGATGGTCGACACCTATCGCGCGCGCAATGCGATTCGTGATGTCGGGGCAGCACTTGGCCTGCCGGCGATGGAGATAGATCTCATCGCTAAATCTCTACCGCATATCCGCGCCCGTAATATTGAGGCGACCCTTAAATCACTTCCGGAACTTCGCTCACTTAACTTATCGGCGCCCCTTACCGTGATGGCGATTTCGTTGGCACAGCGCCTGGATGGCCTGCCGCGCCATTTAGCGATGCACCCTTGCGCAGTTGTCTTATCTGATGCGGGTTTATTAGATCGTGCACCAGTTCAATTTAACGCCAGTGGTTATCCAATGGTGGAATTTGATAAAGATGGCGTAGAAGAAATTGGGTTATTAAAGCTAGATATCTTGGGTGTACGGATGCAATCGACAATTGCCCATGCTGTACACGAGATAAAGCGCGTTGCCGATATCGATTTAGATATCGATGCTGTGCCACTCGATGATGCGCCAACTTATGAATTGATCCAATCAACGCGGACCTTAGGTATCTTCCAAGTTGAAAGCCCGGGACAACGCGAACTAGTCGGCAAGTTAGCGCCGAAAACCTTTAGCGATTTAATTATCGATATCTCACTCTTTCGCCCCGGACCGGTTAAGAGCGACATGATCAGGCCCTTTCTCAACGCTCGCCACGGTTGGACTAGCGCACAGATAATTCATCCAGATCTTTATCCGATCTTGGCGCAGACCGAAGGCGTGGTGGTCTTTCACGAACAAGTTATCTCGATCATTGCGGTGATGACTGGTATCTCACTTGCCGCCGCCGATGAGAAACGACGGGCTTTAGGCAGCAAGGAAGGCCAACAAGAAGTCTGCGATTGGTTCTTTCCTGCCGCCACTACACGCGGTTATGAGTTGACCACGATTACTGAAATCTGGGATGTGCTTCGCGCCTTTGCCTCCTTTGGTTTCTGTAAAGCACACGCGGCAGCTTTCGCACTTCCGACATATCAATCTGCTTACTTAAAGACGCATTACCCGGCGGCATTTATCGCAGGTGTCTTAACTCATGATCCGGGTATGTATCCCAAGCGCTTAATGATCGATGAAGCGCGCCAACTCGGTGTTGGTTTAGCACCGCTGGATATTAATTATTCGGGGGAGCAGTACACGGTAGAAAAGAACGAAGCCGGTGGCGAAAGCGTGCGGATCGCACTTACTTCAGTCTCCGGAATTAGCGATAAAGAAGTCACCTCAATAATCGCGGGTCGTCCTTATCTTGATCTCGCTGATTTTTATCGAAGGTCCGGTGCTTCACATCCAGTTATCGAAACTTTAATTATGACCGGTGCATTTGATCAGGTGCATTCGTTAAGCGAAGGCGCGATAAACCATCGCGATTTATTACTGCACTTATCTGATTTAACTCGCTCACCAGTTGCCAAGGTTGGCGGATCGCAAATGGTCTTTGGTTTTGCGCCTCCTGATGTGGAGGCGAGTGGCCTGCCTGCAATGGGGCCTGCTGAAAAGGTACGTAATGAGGTAGAACGTTTAGGTATGGATATCACCCACCATATGCTCGAGTTCTATGCACCATTTTTAAATGCGATTGGCGCTGTTAAATCATCGGATCTACTTTCGCTGCGATCGCAGAGTGAAGTACTTGTGGCGGGAATTAAAGTCGCGATGCAGACCCCGCCAGTGCGTTCAGGCAGACGCGTAATCTTCTTAACTCTCGATGATGGTTATGGATGTACCGATTCCACTTTTTTCTCTGATGCCCAGGAGGGATTTGCTTCCACTCTCTACGGTTCATCCATATTGTTAGTCCGTGGCAAAACTCGCAGAACCGGTGATCGCGGCATATCTATCAACGCCAACGGGGCTTGGGATCTACGTGCAGCTTATGAAAAATGGTCGCGCCAATTAGTACAGCAAGCGATTCAGAGATGACGCAGGCCACGATTCTGCACGTTGATATGGATGCCTTCTACGCATCTGTTGCCGAACTCGATCACCCCGAACTTCGCGGTAAGGCAGTTGTAGTTGGCGCAGGTGCACGTGGCGTTGTCTTATCGGCAAACTATGCCGCTCGTAAATTTGGAATTCGCGCTGCGATGCCTGTGGGTCGCGCCCAACGAATGGCGCCACAAGCTATCTTTGTTGCACCCGATCATCACCGATATTCAGAAATATCAGAGCGGGTAATGCAGATCTTTGCCGCATACACACCGCTAGTTGAACCGATCTCACTTGATGAAGCATTTCTAGATGTCACCGGTGCGCGCAAATTACTCGGCACCGGCCGCGAGATCGCAACTGCAATCCGCGCCCGCGTCGAAAAAGAAGAGGGCATTACTTGCTCGGTCGGAATTGCGCCCTCCAAATTTATTGCAAAGTTAGCATCCCAACACTGCAAACCAAATGGCATGCTTGAGATAACCGCCGATCGCATTCTCACCTTTCTGCATCCCCTTCCGGTTGGTGCAATCTGGGGCGTTGGTCCAAAGACCGCCGAACAACTTGAAAGACTCGGACTTCACACGGTAGCCGATATTGCAAATACTCCGCGCGCAACGCTAATTCGCGCACTCGGTGATGCTGCAGGTGCATCGTTATATGAACTTGCTTGGGGGCGCGACTATCGCGATGTAACGCCAGAAGAGCCTGATAAAAGTATTTCCTCCGCTGAAACTTTTCCAAACGATCTAGATAATCCAACTGAAATCTTGCAAGAGTTTCTACGTATGACCGAAAGATCTACGGCGCGATTACGAGAGAAAGGATTGTTTGCCAAGACGATTTCAATCAAGGTGCGCTTTGCTGATTTCTCAACTATCAATCGCTCGAAAACTCTGCCGCTACCAATTGACAGTACCCACGAAGTTTATGAAGTTGTTAAGTCGCTCTATCTGGCGCTAAAGATCGAACGAGCGCGGCTGCGATTAGTCGGTGTATCGCTTGAGAACCTGCAGGAAGATTCCCCAGAACAACTTGTGCTTGGGGCTCGCGAAAAGGGTTGGCGCGATGCCGAAAGTGCGATCGATCAAGCGAAAGCGCGCTTTGGCCGCGGCAGCGTTCGCCCTGGACGCCTGATCAAGCCAGGGGATCAGGAAGAGCACCACGGCGATTAAGGGATCAACTAGCCCTGCGCCCAAAGATGTTCTATTGTGGGGATATGGCACTCTCAGATCGCGAACAACGCCTCCTTGCCGAGATGGAAGAGGCGTTATCTGCTGATGACCCACGTCTGGTCTCAACGCTAAACGGCACAACCTCGCGATTTAGCGCATCTATCGGTATCGCCATCGCTGCCTTGCTCGGTGGCTTCGCGATCCTCTTCGCCGGCCTGGTCGCTCAATTGACCCTAGTCGGAGTAGGTGGCTTCCTGGTTGCCCTCGTTGGCGTAATCCTGCTGATTAACGGGGTTACTACACGTACATCGAAGCTCGGCAAGGCTGGTGGGTCGCCAAAGCGCGCTCGCCGTTCCTTTACCCAGGGCTTTAGCAAGGGAATGGAAGATCGCTGGGATCAGCGAAATAACGGCTAACGCCTTAACGCACTCCTTGCCCTCGCCGTTGGCGGGGGCTTTTTTCATGCCCAAAGCCCCTTGAAATCAGGCGGGGAGGACTGGGGCAGCTATGGGAGAAAAGTGGCGTTAGGTGGTTGAAAAAGGAGGGAAGTGGAGTAAAGTGGGGGATTAAGCGGGTTTACCGCGCTGGAACCTGGGGAAGGGGGCCAGAAAAATGTTTCTCGGCACCCACGAGCCACGCCTTGATGAGAAGGGTCGCTTAATCCTTCCTGCGAAATTTCGCGAAGAGCTCTCCGCTGGATTGGTAATCACCAAAGGACAAGAGCGTTGTTTATACGTTTTTCCATCTACTGAATTTGCCACGATCACCGAAACTCTGCGCCAAGCACCTGTTACATCAAAGAATGCGCGCGATTACATGCGTGTGATGTTCGCTGGCGCACACGATGAAATTCCTGATCGTCAAGGTCGCGTAACTATTCCTGCCGGGCTTCGTACATATGCCGGACTTGAAAAAGATTGCGTTGTTATCGGTGCAAATACCCGCGTTGAAATTTGGGATAGCGCTTCTTGGAACTCATATCTATCAGATCGCGAAAAGGGTTTTGCTGAAGTTTCAGAGGAGATCTTTCCCGGTCTCTTTTAACAAAAAACTAAATAACAATTCAATAAAAATTTCATAGCGCTCTCATTTGTGGCCACCGCCGACCTAAGCCGGCAGTGACACCCCTTCCCCGGTGTCACTTTCGTTAGATCCGTCGGCCGGCGGTGACCAGAGATGAGAGATGAAATAAATATATCGAGTATAAGAAAAGGGGGAGTAGATGAACGATGCAAGTACGCAACATATATCTGTAATGCTTGATCGTTGTATCGAATTACTCTCCCCAACTGTCTTGCTAAATGAAAAGCCAGTGATCATTGATTGCACGCTTGGTTTAGGTGGCCATACAGAAGCGCTTCTTGAAAAATTTCCAACACTCACCATCATCGGAATTGATCGTGATCAGATCGCACTTGAACGTGCCGGTGCGCGACTTGCTCGCTTTGGCGATCGTTTCAAAAGCGCGCACGCAGTCTTTGACCAGATTGGTGAAGTTGCTGCTGCAAATGGCATCAAAGAAGTAAATGGCGTCCTATTTGACCTTGGCGTTTCTTCAATCCAGCTCGATGAAGTTGAACGCGGTTTTTCTTACTCTCAAGATGCGCCACTTGATATGCGGATGGATCGCAGCCGGGGGATTACAGCTTCAGAGATCGTAAATACTTATGCACCTGGTGCGCTAGTAAAGATATTGCGCACTTTTGGTGAAGAAAAGTTTGCAACTCGCATCGTCGAAAATATTGTTAAAGCGCGCACTAAAGCCCCACTTAACTCAACACAAGAATTAGCCACGCTAGTTAAAGAGAGCATTCCTGCTGCAACTCGTCGCACCGGTGGCAATCCCGCAAAACGCACCTTCCAGGCTTTGCGCATTGAAGCAAATGATGAACTCGGAGCGATTACTCGCGCCTTGCCAATTGCGCTAGATCTATTAACTATCGGAGGACGTGTAGTTGTTCTCTCTTTCCAGTCACTTGAAGATCGCATAGTTAAAGAGATCTTTGTTGATCGATCAACTTCCAAGAGTCCACGGAAGTTACCAGTTGATCTTCCAGAGTTTGCTGCAAAATTTGCCCTCGTCTCTAAATCGGGCGAGACCCCTTCAGATCAAGAGTTAGCGGCAAATCCGCGATCTGCTTCAGTGCGTCTTCGTGCCATTGAAAAGGTGGCGGCATAGATGGCGCTACTAAATTCGACTGCGCTAAAAGCGCCACGCCAGAAGATTGCTGAGAAATCAGTTGAGGTCTTTCTTAAATTAGTACCAAGTGTTTCCGAAGGCACACAAGCAACACATCGCTTCTTTGCAACCTTTGTATCTGTCGTAGCCGGAGTTGGTTTGCTGCTGCTGCTTGCAGTAAATATCCTCTTGGCACAAGATGCTTTCACGCTCTCTGGGTTAAAGTCTGAAGCAAAAGTCGTGGCCGATCAACGCGAAGCGATAAATCGTCAGATTGAAGCAGCTTCATCTCCTGAAGCTTTAGCGGCTAAGGCGCAATCGCTCGGAATGCGTCCCTCAAATTCACCAGTATTTCTTAACTTAGATGCAGCAGAGCAGGCTTTAGCAAATGGAGAGATCAAACGTGGGTAATTTAAATCTCGCCGCCTCCAGAATCCGAGTTCTAGTTGTATTTATCTTTATCTTCTTCTTATTATTTGCCGCTCGATTAATTCAAATTCAAGCGATCCAAGCCAGCGACTATCGCGCCAAAGCGGCAAACGAGATGGAATCAACTCGTGCGATTCCAGCAGCGCGCGGTGAGATAACCGATATAAATGGCGTAGCTTTTGCCCGAAGCGTATCTGCTATAAATATCGTGGTTGATCAAACCTTAATAACTGATGCAAGCCAGACAGCTAACTTTGCCGCTCCGTATCTGGGCATGACTGTGGCGCAAGTTCAGAGCGCTATATCCGGAAGTAAGCGCTATTCAATTGTTTCCAAGAGCGCCAAGCCGGCAATTTGGCGCGATCTGAGTGGGGCAATTGATTCCTTTAACGCATCATTGAGTAAAGAGAATTTTGATAAACGAATTGTTGGCTTCTTTGCGGAGAGAAATTACATCCGCGAATATCCATCTGGATCTCTAGTTTCATCACTCGTTGGCTTTGTGCGCCAAGATGGCATCGGCGCTACCGGAATTGAATCAAGTATGAACTCGACGATCACTGGTACTGATGGCAGGTACTCATTTGCACGCGGTCTAGGCGCTGAAATTCCTGGATCACAGAATGAAATTATCGCTGCCAAAAAAGGAACAACCATTCGGCTGACTATTGATCGCGACGTGCAATGGGTTGCGGCAAATGCAATTCAGGAGGCGGTAAGTAAAGCCCATGCGCTAAGTGGCACCGTTATCGTTATGGATCCCAAGACGGGACAGATCTTGGCACATGCAACTGCTCCAACTTTTGACCCTAATAACACGAAGAAAGTTTCGACAGCTTTGATGCGTAACCCATCAGTGCAAGATGTATATGAGCCTGGCTCGACTGGAAAAGTTATGACCCTGGCTGCCGCATTGGAAGAAAAGAAGATAACTCCTGAGACCGTTTTGAAAGTTCCTTACTCAATCAAACGCGGTGGAGATACCTTCCACGATCACGAGCGCCATCCAGTGCAGTACTTAACTACTTCTGGAATATTGGCCGTTTCATCAAATACCGGAACTATAAAAATTGGTGAAATGTTATCTAACGACACTTTACATAGCTATATATCTAAATTCGGAATTGGAAAATCTACTGGTTCAGGTTTACCTGGTGAATCCGCTGGACTTTTCCGCCCGGTCAGTGATTGGTCTGGAACGACAGCACCAACTGTTGCATTTGGCCAAGGTTATGCGTTAACAGCCATGCAGGCGACAAGTATCTTTGCGACTATCGCAAATGATGGTGTTCGCGTTTCTCCAACAGTAATCGCTGGCACAACCGATGCATCAGGAAAGTACACAGCATCTTCTTCCCGCACTAAAGAGCGAGTCGTCAGCGCTGAAACTGCAAAGCAATTGCGAATAATGATGGAATCAGTAGTTTCAGGACAAGGTACCGCACCAAGTGCTGCGATTCCTGGTTATCGAGTTGCCGGTAAAACTGGAACAGCAATGCGCTACAACTCAGATTGTTCTTGCTATAGCGGTTACACGGCATCTTTTATCGGCTTTGCACCAGCAGATGCACCGAAGTATGTAATAAGCGTGACAATTCAAGATCCAAAAGGCGCACATTATGGTGGCTCACTTGCCGGCCCAGTCTTTAAAAAGGTGATGACGTTCGTTCTTCAATCCGAACATGTAGCACCAACCGGAACTCAGGTTATGCCAGTTGCTTTAACCAAGAGCGAATTACTCAAGAAGCAGAACCAAGGTGCTGAAATTAAAGTTACCCAGGCGAGTGCAAAGAAGCGATGATGCGACCATTTAGCGCTCCAGCGGTAACACTCGCTAAAATTGCACAATCTTGCAACGCCGATAGCTCGATAGACCAAGCCGATTTAGCCTCTCTCATTATCAGCGGGGTTACTCATAACGATGGCGATGTAATACCTGGTGATTTATTTATTGCGCTTCCAGGGGCGAAGCGCCACGGTGCAGAATTTGCAGATAGCGCAAAAATGCGCGGAGCGGTCGCTGTGCTTACTGATCCAGCCGGGGCAAAGTTAATCAAAGGCCTACCTATTTTGGTGGTTGCTGATCCGAGAATAATTGCCGGCGAGATCGCCGCGCTTTTATATAGCAATCCAATGCGCGATCTAAATTGCATAGCAATCACTGGCACCAATGGAAAAACGACTGTAACAACCTTGCTGCGCCAGATCTTTGAAGCGGCTCATCGTGAATGTGGGCTAATTGGTACGGTAGAAACTCGAATTGGGAGCGAAATTCTCGCGAGCAAACGCACGACTCCGGAGGCAACCGATCTACAGGCGCTAGCCGCTGTGATGCTAGAGCGCCACATGCGCCATCTAGTTATTGAAGCTTCAAGCCATGCGCTGCAATTGCACCGCTTAGCAGGTTCACATTTCGCGATCGCTGGATTTACGAATTTAACCCAGGATCATTTAGATTTTCACGGTGATATGGAGAGTTACTTTGCTGCAAAATCCGCGCTCTTTAACTTTGGAATGTCAGATTTAGCCTGCATCAATATCGATGATCCATATGGTGCAAGGCTGGCAGATTCTTCTGAAATTCCAGTTATATCCCTTTCGCGGAGCAATCCGAAGGCTATCTGGCACTACATCGAAATAGATGCAACTTCTAAACGAGTGCAGTTGAAAGTCCGAGGCTCTGGTGGAATCTTGATTGAAACTACAACATCGCTGCGTGGCGGATATAACTTCGATAATTTGTTGATGGCGATTGCGATCGCAGTCGAATCCGGAGTTGATCCAATTGATATTGCGGCAATAGTTCCAAAGATTTCTGGGGCAGCCGGAAGGCTAGAAGAGGTTTCCGTAGGTCAGGATTTCAACGCTTTCGTTGATTATGCACATACTCCAGATGCCGTTTCCAATGTTCTTAAATCCATACGTGAATTTACATCTGGAAAGGTCATAGCCGTTTTGGGTTGCGGGGGAGACCGCGATGTAACAAAGCGACCTCTAATGGGTAAGAGTTTGATTGAGAATGCAGATGTTGCAATCTTCACCAGTGATAACCCAAGATCAGAAGAACCAAGTGACATCCTGGCTGCAATGGTTAGCGGAGATAAACTAAAAAGCCCATCACAAGTAGTAATAGACCGTGCCAGCGCAATTGCATATGCAGTAACAATTGCGGCACCTGGCGATACTGTGGCAATTCTCGGAAAAGGCCACGAGATCGGTCAAGAGGTAAAGGGAGAAACTTTAGATTTTGATGATCGCTTAGTTCTGGCACGGGCGATCGAGGCAAAGCGATGATTGCGTTAAAAGCGTCAGATATTGCCCAAATTGTCGGAGGCGAACTTAAAGGTTCAGATGTAACGGTAAGCGCTGCTCCGGTATTTGATTCTAGCCAAGCAAATGCAGGATCAATCTTCTTGGCGCTAAAAGGTGAAAAGAGTGATGGACATAATTTTATTGCTGATGCATTTGCGAACGGTGCGGTTCTGGCAATAGTCACCGTTGCCTCACCCGAACGTTGCATCGTTGTACCGGATGTACTTACCGCTCTAAATAAATTGGCAGCACACGTGCGAGAGCAACTAAAAGATCTACAAGTTATCGCGCTGACCGGATCACAAGGTAAGACTACGACCAAAGATTTATTACAACATATATTGGAAAATCTTGGAAAAACGGTTGCTCCAACGGGAAACTTTAATAACGAATTAGGTACACCAATTACTTTGTTGCGCTGTGACGAGGAAACTAAATTCTGCATCTTAGAAATGGGAGCTCGCCATATCGGTGACATCGCTCTTCTTTGTCAGATGGCAAAGCCAAATATCGGTATGGTTTTACGGGTTGGTACTGCGCACCTTGGAGAATTTGGATCTGCCGAGGCGGTCGCTCAGGCAAAATCTGAGATGATTTCATCTCTTGCACCTGAAGCGATTGCAATTCTTGGACAATACGATGTTTTTACTCCTCAAATGGAATCACTGCACCAAGGCAAGTCAGTTTCATTCGGCGAAACTACAGCAGCGGATGTTCGTGCCACCGATATTGAGATTCGTGAAGGTCGCCCCCACTTTGATTTGGTAACTAGCGCGGGTCGCGCCGCAGTTGGGTTAAGACTCGTTGGAGTCCATCAAGTGGCAAACGCTCTCGCCGCAGCAGCTGCCGCGACGGCAGTCGGTGCTTCTATTGATCAAATTGCAGTCGCTCTTTCCACTGCAGATTTACGTAGTAAGTGGCGAATGGAGATCCAAGAACTCCGTGGCATCGTATTGATAAATGATTCTTATAACTCAAGTCCTGAATCTGCCGAGGCGGCGCTGCACACCTTGGTGCTATTTGCACAAGAACGTGGTGGCCAATCTTGGGCATTTCTTGGAAAGATGCACGAACTCGGCGAGTCATCAGCATCTCGCCACGCAGATATTGGCACCCTTGCTTCAGAGTTAGGGATAGATCATTTGGTCTGCATTGGCGCTTCGGAGTACTCCTCCAAGTTAACTGCCAATAGCGCCTCTGAGATCCATCTCTTCGAAACGAAAGAAGAAGCTTTGCAGTTAGTACAGCAGATGAGCGGCGGAGATGTAGTTCTAATAAAAGCCTCTCGCGCCGAAAAATTCGAAGAACTAGCTCAAGCAATGGTGGCAAAAATTATCGTATCGCTAGCAGCGGATGCGGAACATGTTGAAGAAGGGGAGCGTTAAAGCAAAATGAGACTAATTCTTATCTCTGGTGCAATCGGACTCTTCTTATCGCTCTTCGGCACTCCCGTGTTAATTCGCTTCCTTGCCCGACGTGGCTATGGACAAATAATTCGTGATGATGGTCCTACATCGCATCACACCAAACGTGGTACCCCGACTATGGGTGGTTTAATCATTATCTTTGCCGCCGCCGCAGGCTACTTTATTGCGCATGCTCTAACTCGGAATGCGCTAAGTACTTCAGCGCTACTTGTTCTTGGGCTGATGGCCGCGCTCGGTCTCGTTGGTTTCTTAGATGATTGGTTAAAAGTCTCACGACAGAAATCTCTCGGTTTAAACGCTAAGCAGAAAATACTCGGACAAGTTCTATTTGCTGCAATTTTCGGATATCTCGGAATCCGCTTCCCAGATGGCGATGGCTTAACGCCGATCTCACAGAATCTTTCTACGGTACGTGATACCTCTTTGGCACTTGGAGCTGTACTTGTAATTATCTGGGTAGTACTGATGGTGACTGCAACCAGCAACGGCGTCAATCTCACCGATGGTTTAGATGGACTTGCAACTGGTGCGGCGGTAATGACTTTCATCGCCTACATCTTGATTGGCGTTTGGCAATTTGGACAAAGTTGCGCCGTCGCTCCAGGGAATAACTGTTATTTGGTACGCGATCCGCTCGATTTAGCGGTCTTATCGGCCGCGCTAGCTGGTGCTTGTGCAGGATTCCTTTGGTGGAATGCCTCGCCTGCCAAAATATTTATGGGAGATACTGGTTCACTCGCCCTAGGCGGAGCACTTGCCGGCATTGCTACATCGCTGCGAATAGAACTCTTATTAATTCCACTAGGTGGCCTCTTTGTAGTCATTAGCGCATCAGTGATTATGCAAGTTCTCTACTTTAAAATTACAGGCGGAAAACGAATCTTTAAGATGGCTCCGTTACAGCACCACTTTGAACTCTCGGGTTGGGGAGAAGTAACAATCGTCTTGCGCTTCTGGATAATTGCAGGGCTTTGTGTAGCACTTGGACTCGGTCTCTTTTATGCTCAATGGGTTACACAGTAGTTAAGGCGCGTTATGGCCATTACCTTTACAGATAAGAAAATTCTTATCCTCGGAGCAGGCGTTACCGGCTTAGCCGTTGCTCGCTCGCTCGCCAAACGTGGGGCGCAGATATCACTTGCCGATGATCAAGTTTCGGAAGTATCAGGTTTTGACGTTGCCTCATCAAATTTATATAAGGCTGCAGACTTTGATGCGCTTCTGGTTTCCCCAGGTTGGAAATCTGATCATCCGCTAATAGTCGCTGCCGAAAATTCTGGTGTGCAATTGATGAACGAGGTAGATCTAGCCTGGCAAATTCGTGCCGATCTTGTACCAAGCCAACGTTGGATTGCACTTACTGGAACCAACGGTAAGACGACGACCGTTGAAATGGCGGCAGCAATGTTGCGCGAAGGTGGAATATCCGCGATCGCCTGCGGAAACGTGGGTACGACAGTTATTGAAAGTGTAGAAAGTGCAGAAAAATATGAAGTACTTGTTTTAGAACTCTCCTCTTTTCAACTCCATTGGATGCGCGAAGCCACATTTGTGGCAGCGTCGATATTAAATATTGCCCAAGATCATGTTGACTGGCACGGTGGCTTTAACCAGTACGCCCAAGCGAAACTGGCAATTTTAGATCGCGCCAGCACTGGAATATTTAATGGTGATGATCCTGAAGTTGTCACCAGAACTGCGCAATGGCAGGGGCGAAAAGTATTCTTCTCTCTAGATACGCCAGGTCCAGGTGAGATCGGCGTCGTTGAAGAGCTCCTTGTTGATCGCGCTTTCGTTAACGATCCCCAAGAAGCGGCGATGATCGCAGAGCTAATTGATGTAACCCCAACTGTCCCGCACAACGTTGCCAACTCCTTGGCCGCGGCCGGATTAGCACGAGTAATGGGCGTCGCTCACGAGTCGATTCGCTTGGCTTTACAGAACTTTAAATTGGGCCGCCATCGCATTGAAAATATTTCTACAAAGGATGGAATTAGCTGGATCAATGATTCCAAAGCTACAAATCCACACGCCGCCGCGGCATCGCTAATGTCGAATATCTCGGCAATTTGGATCGCTGGTGGTCTAGCTAAGGGCGCGGATATGGCCGAATTAATTTTGCGTTGCAAATCTCGTATCAAGGTGGCAATTTTGATTGGAGCAGATCGTGAATTGATCGCCACGGAGTTACGAGCAAATGCTCCTGATACAGAAATCGTCTTTGTCGATGCACCTGATTCCTATAAAAAAGGTGGAGTAGATAATTCTTTGATGGAAGCAGTAGTAGCAGCAGCTAAGTTGCGCGCGGTTTCAGGGGATGCGGTATTACTCGCACCTGCCTGCGCTTCAATGGATCAATTTCTTTCATATGCCGACCGCGGCGATCGATTTGCAAAAGCAGTACTAAAGGAGAACTCGTGAGCAACACTGGCCAAAAATTTCTGGCGAAGCCGGTAAATAACTTCTACATCTTGGCTATTAGCGCGCTTTCGCTATCGGTAATTGGGTTGGTCATGGTCTTCTCCGCCTCATCGATTCACGCCCTAGATACCAGAGGCAATGCAGTTGCCATCGTTTTGCGGCAATTAGCTTTCTTTGTAATCTCAATTCCATTGGCTATTTATCTCTCGCAACGCACCTTGGCGCAGTGGCGCCTACTGGCACGATTTGGACTTCTGATTTCAGCGGTAATTCTTTTAATTCTTCAAGTTCCAGGCGTAGGAAAGACGGTAAATGGAAATACCAACTGGATCGCTCTTCCCTTTGTAGATATTCAACCAAGCGAGTTAGCGAAGTTTCTCTTAATCCTCTGGGCAAGTTATATGTTGGCTAACCAAGAGCGCATTGGAAAGACTCGGGTAAATGTCTTTCTCTTGATCGGCCCGGGCTTTGGCCTCGTAATGTTATTGGTAATGCTCGGCCACGACTTAGGAACCACCTGCGTAATCGCGGCGATTCTCGGTGGACTGCTTTTCGTTTCAGGAATCGAATTACGATTGCTTGGTTCACTACTTGCTGCAGGCGCTGTTGCACTAGCTGTTCTTATCGCAACAGCTGGATATCGCGCCGCACGTTTCTTAGTAGTTCTTGATCCATTTGCAGTTGAAGATTATAAAAATGCAGGCTGGCAACCAGCGCATAGTTTATTAGGGCTAGCAAGTGGTGGAATCTTCGGAGTAGGTCTGGGCGGAAGCCGCCAAAAGTGGGGCAATCTCGCAGAAGCGCATACTGATTTTATCTTTGCAGTAATCGGAGAAGAGTTGGGGCTGCTGGGAACTCTGGCAGTACTCGCGCTACTTGCTGCGCTAATTTTCGCAATCTTTAAAATCTCACTTCGCTGCGCAGATCCTATGTCGCGCTATGTGGGTGCAGGAATTGGAAGTTGGATTGCGATCCAAACTATTCTTAATGTCGGATCTGCTACCAGCGTGCTACCTGTTGTGGGCGTAACTCTTCCCTTTGTTTCATACGGTGGTTCGGCTCTTATCTCGCTCTATATCGGCTTAGGCTATGTATTTGGTAGCGCTTTACGCGACCCAGAAGTAAAAGTTGAATTACAAAAGGCGATTGAACGGCGTAGATTACGCACATCATGAAAATTATCTTCGCAGGCGGTGGAACGGCAGGACATGTGGAACCCGCCCTTGCGATTGCACGACTTTGGCGAGAGAAATATCCGAGAGATTTTCTAGAATTTATCGGCACCTCAACTGGGCTAGAAAATCAATTGGTCCCTGCCGCCGATTTTCAATTGCACCATATTCCTAAAGTGGTTCTGCCACGTAAAATTTCGGTATCAGCACTTGGCTCCCCAATAGCTTTTTTAAAGGCTCTGTCAGCAGCGCGCCAAATTATTAAGGAAGCAGATCTTTTGATTGGCTTCGGGGGATATGTATCCGCTCCTGCTTATCTAGCTGCGAAATCACTTGGTATCCCATTTGTAATCCACGAAGCTAACGCCAAACCAGGTTTTGCTAATCGCTTAGGTGCTCGCCTAACTCAGAACGTGGCAGTGGCGCAAGCGGTAGAGAAAGGCGCGTTGAGTCGCGCTTTAATAACTGGGATACCGCTTCGAACTGATGTCGCTAAGGCTTACGTCGAGAGCAGTGCAGATTGGTCGAAAGCGCGCGCTAGCGCAAAATCCCGACTTGGATTTTCTCCAACCGAGCCACTTGTCCTTACCTTCTTCGGTTCGCAGGGATCGGTTGCCCTAAATGCGGTTATTGAAAAATCACTTCCCACCTTGCTCGCCAATGGCAATCAACTTTTACACGCGGTGGGCAAGCTAAATCCACTGCCAAAAGTTCAAGAGCGATATAAATCGATGGCATATATTGAAGATATGGCAACTGCCTATTTAGCGGCTGATTTGATCATTAGTCGCAGCGGTGCAATTTCTTGCTCTGAAATAAATGCTTTAGGCCGGTACTCACTTTTCATTCCGCTTCCCATTGGAAATGGCGAGCAACGTTACAACGCCAACCAAGTAATCGCGCAGGGCCGTGGCGAAATTATCGATCAGTCACTCTTTACTCAATCTTGGGTGGCTAGTAATTTAAACCGACTTCTAGCCAAATCCAACTCTTCATCAAGTGCGGGCTCAGATAGCGATTTAAACGCAAGTGAAAAGATCGTAAATTTTATGGAGTATGCCTTAACAGGAAAGCGCGATTGATGGCTATCGAGTTAACCGCTTGGGAGGGTAAGCGTCTGCACTTCATCGGTATCGGTGGAGCAGGAATGAGTGGCTTAGCGCGAATTGCCCTCTCTCACTCAATCTCAGTTTCAGGTTCCGATGCAAAGGATTCGACAGTGTTAAGCGCACTCGGTGCACTCGGTGCGGAGGTTTATGCCGCGCATCTCGCATCTCAAGTTGATGGTGCAGATTTTGTAATTTACTCAACTGCGATTAGTCAAAATAATGTTGAGTTAGTACGTGCCCGTGAATTAAATTTGCCGATCCTCACACGTGCACAAGCGCTAGCAACCCTAATGTCTGGTTCGCGGAGTATCGCGGTAGCCGGTACGCATGGGAAGACGACTACATCATCGATGCTTACCGTGGCTTTTCAGGCGTGCGGTCTAGATCCCTCATTTGCGATCGGTGGCACCTTAACTTCTTCTGGTTCTAACGCTCACCGCGGAACTGGCGATCTCTTTGTGGCAGAGGCTGATGAATCCGATGGTTCGTTTATTGAATATCGCCCATTTGCAGCAATCGTTACAAATGTCGAACACGATCACGTTGATTACTTTGCTACCGAGGCTGATGTAACGCAGGCCTTTGCTGACTTTGCGGCAACCATCGATAAAGACGGGTACCTCGTTTATTGTGCAGATGATTCTGGATCGGCACACCTGGCGAGCTCGGTAATCGCCTTAAATCTGATTTCTTATGGCACCAGCGTTGGTGCTGATCTATTTATTGATTCCATAAATCTCTTGCCGATGGGATCAACTGCGCGAGTTCTCTGGAAGGGACGCGCCATCGGGAACATGTCACTTCAGGTTCCCGGGATGCACAATGTATTAAATGCTGGCGCAGCACTTGCTATGGGGTTGACGCTGGGAGCGCCCGCAGCAGAAATGTTAAATGGATTGGCGAGTTTTCACGGTACGGGACGGCGCTTTGAGTTGAAAGCAACCGTTCATGGCATTCGAATTATCGATGATTATGGACATCACCCAACTGAAGTTGAAGTTACCTTAGCGGCCGCTAAGCGATACGCCGGCGATGGACGATTGATAGTTATCTTCCAGCCACATCGTTACTCTCGAACAAAAGCATTTATGAGCCAATTTGCAAGAGCGTTGAGTGCGGCAGATGAAGTTGTTTTGCTCGAAATTTATGCAGCGAGTGAGATACCAATTCCGGGGATAACTTCCGAAACTATTGTCGAGCAGATGACCAACGGTCACTTCATTCCCAACTTTTTAGAGGCATCTGAATGGGTAATTGCCCGAGCTAAACCAGGTGATGTGATCGTGACTCTTGGTGCTGGCGATGTTAACTCGCTTGCTCCGATAATTGGCGATGGCTTGGCACGGCGATTTAATTAATGAAACTTGCGCTGCAGATTAAATCGTCGAAGACGGTTATAGCGATAACCACAACTCTAATAATTTTTGGAGCCGGCTCATATCTATTTGGGTGGTCCTCCTTGCTAACTGTTAAACAAATCGAAATCACAGGTGCGCCTACATTAACTTCTGAGAAAGAGATCGCTAAGCGTCTCAATCTGTCGAAGGGGGATAAGTTAGCTCGCGTAGATCCAAGGGCGCTTTCAAATAGATTGCAGATAAGCGATTGGGTTGAATCAGCAGATATCTCGCGCAACTGGTTTAACGGAAAAGTTGTCGTTGAAATACAGCCGCGAATCCCAGTCGCCCTTTATGCCGAGCCCGGTAAACCTCAAGTGGCACTTGATGCTTCGGGTGCAACCTTTATTCTTCCCGGTGAACTTCCTTCTGGGCTTCCAAGTGTTACTGCAACATCGGTGGCGAGCGGGTTAATTGCAATTAAAGTCTTTACTGAAATGCCAAAAGATTTCAGCGAAGGAATTGACCATCTAACTGCGTCAAGTGCTGTGAATCTAACTCTAGATGGAAAATTTGACGGCCATAAGCTGCAAATTATTTGGGGAGATGGGCAGGAAACTTCGCTGAAGATCACAGTCATAAAGGCGCTTATACAACTACCTGAAAATAAATCGATACGGTTGATTGATGTCACGGCTCCACATGCACCAATCGTTAAGTAGTTAAACAATTAATAAAATAGTTTGAGTCGGTCTTTGCTTTCACACGCATAACGCCTTACGTTGCCGTCATCAGAGAGCGTAGAAATGTAATTCTCAAGTTGAGGTTTACAGTTCTAGAGGAGGAACTCGTGGCTGCACCACAGAATTATTTAGCTGTCATCAAAGTAGTTGGAATTGGTGGCGGTGGAGTTAACGCAATCAATCGGATGATTGATGTTGGTTTAAAGGGCGTTGAGTTCATTGCAATTAATACCGATGCACAACATCTTTTGATGAGTGATGCCGATGTGAAATTAGATATCGGTCGTGCATCTACTAAAGGTCTCGGTGCAGGCGCTGCTCCTGAAAAAGGAAGACAAGCTGCGATTGATCACACTGAAGATATTGAAGAAATTTTACGTGGCGCAGATATGGTTTTCGTTACCGCAGGTGAAGGTGGCGGCACCGGAACTGGTGGCGCTCCAATCGTTGCCAAGATTGCACGTGATCTTGGTGCGCTAACAATCGGCGTTGTTACTCGCCCATTTTCTTTTGAAGGAAAGATTCGTTCTGCGCAAGCAGATGAAGGCATCGAACTCTTACGTGCTGAAGTTGATACCTTAATTGTTATTCCAAATGATCGCTTACTTGCAATCTCAGATCGAAACATAACTGCAGTTGATGCATTTAAAACAGCTGATCAAGTTTTGCTCTCTGGCGTACAAGGAATTACCGAAATAATTACTCAACCAGGGTTAATCAACTTGGACTTTGCAGATGTTAAGACAGTTATGACAGATGCGGGTTCAGCGTTAATGGGAATTGGTTCAGCCCGCGGAGAAAATCGTGCTACTCGCGCAGCTGAGTTAGCAATTTCTAGTCCACTGCTTGAAGCATCTATCGATGGTGCAATGGGAGTTCTTCTCTCTGTAGCAGGTGGATCTGATCTCGGTCTCTTTGAGATTAATGAGGCTTGCGAACTCGTACAAGCGGCGGCTCACCCAAATGCCAGAATTATCTTTGGAACAACAATCGATGACGCCCTTGGTGATGAAGTCCGCGTGACAGTAATCGCTGCAGGTTTTGATGGAGGGCAACCTAAGAAAGTTTCAATGCCAGTAATTGATGCTTCAGCGCTAACTGGAATTGCTGATCCAATTCCTTCAAACGATCCCATCTCGGTTGCACTCGATCTTGATAACACCGCCCCTCGTAAGCGCGTTACCTTCGAAGATCTCGTCGCTGAAGATGAGATCGACGTTCCTGATTTTATGAAGTAATCGTGGCCCACTCCATCTGCGAGTGAGTTATAAATGCTTCTTAAATTTACAGACCGCCACGGCGGCACCAGCCAGGGGATCTACTCCTCTCTCAATTTGGGAGATCACGTCGGGGATTCTCCTACAGATGTTCTGCGCAATCGTGAAGTAATTGCTAGGTTACATGGCCCGGTTCAATTTATGAGCCAAGTTCACGGAAACCGAGTTGCGATAATTGAAAGTGTTACGGATGCGCAACCGACCGCCGACGCACTTGTAACTGGAATACCGGGAATCGCCTTGGCGGTAATGGTCGCCGATTGCATCCCACTTTTATTGACCTCACGTGAGGCAGTTGCCGCCGTTCATGTAGGAAGACGTGGTCTGGTAAATCAAGTGGCGATCAAGACCATCGAAGTAATGCGCGAGATGGGAGCGCAAGATATTTCTGCAACCTTTGGACCAGCGATCTGCGGCAGATGTTATGAAGTATCGGCAGATGTACATCAGGAAGTTATCTCACAATTTCCGCTTGCGGACTCACGTACATCTTCGGGTTCTTTCGCCCTGGATTTACCAAAGGCTCTCGCCGGAGAGCTACAGAAAGCCGGCATTCCGATAGATGCGAAGCAAGTTAAATGCACTGTGGAAGATGCAGATTTATTCTCATACCGCCGCGATGGAGTGACGGGTCGACAGGCAGGGTTGGTCAGCTTATGAATTCGCGCGCAGATCAAATTGCAGAAGCTTTGAATCGAGTCGAGGCACAGATTGCGGTAGCTGCTGCAGATGCCGATCGCGATAGAAGTGAAATTACTTTAATCGCCGTCACCAAGACTTACCCGATAAGTGATGCTGAAATTTTGCAGGGTTTAGGCGTAAGTAATTTCGGGGAAAATCGCAGCGAGGAAGGTGCTGAAAAATCTGCTCATGTGAATGGAACTTGGCACTTCCAAGGACAAGTCCAGGGTCGGAAATTACGAGAGATTGCCGGCTGGGCATCTTTTATACATTCCATAGACTCTTCAGATCATGCTGAAAAGTTATCGCGGATCTGTAGCGAATTAGGTAGAGATGTTTCAATCTTTCTTCAACTATCGCTAGATGGCGCACCTGACCGCGGGGGAGTAGTTGCCGCGGAGATCCTTACCCTTGCAGAAAAGGTCGCTAATCTGCCAAATATAAAATTGGCTGGGCTGATGTGTGTGCCACCTGTTGCTTACGAGCACCTGCGCGCATTCACGGAAATTGCCGATATCCAGCAAGGATTTATAGGCGTTTTTCCTGAAGCTACTTTCTTATCCGCAGGGATGAGTTCTGACTTTGAAGTAGCGATAGCCCATGGCGCGACACATCTGCGGATAGGTAGCCAAATCCTGGGTTCACGCACGTATCACCCCTAACCTTTACCTATGTCAGCACTCAATAAAATGATGGGTTATCTCGGACTTGTAGATACAGATGAAGAAGCCCACGGTGAAGCAACTCCAGTCCGCGCAGAACGACCAACTCGCGAGATCTCACGATCAACTCGCGATCGTGCCGGAGTTACAGTCGTAGGATCAACAATTGGTGTTGCGCCATCAACACAACCAGAAGCGAACTATCACATCATCACTTTGCAACCTCGCTCATATAGCGAAGCGCGCAAGATGGGTGAGCACTACCGCGAAGGTAATCCGGTAATCATTAATCTCGATGACATGGAAGAGTCAGAGCGTAAGCGTTTAGTTGACTTCGCCAGCGGACTTGTTTTCGGTTTGCATGGTCGCATTGAACGGGTTAGCCATAAAGTATTTCTTCTCTCTCCTGCTAATGTAAATGTGAGCAGCGAAGATAAAACCGCAGCGGCGCAGGCCAGTTTCTTTAACCAGTCATAACTCCTAGCGAATTACTTAATTCCCTATGATCTCCAACTTATTATTGACTTTACTCGACCTATTTAAATATGCGCTCTTTATTCGCCTAATCATTGATTATGTGCGAATCTTTGCGCGTAATTGGCGTCCGAATTCCTTCCTTATCGCCTTCTTCGAATTTATCTATGCAATCACTGATCCACCGATGAAATTTGTTGGACGATTTGTACCACCTCTTCGTTTAGGCGGAGTATCTCTAGATCTCGCTTTTGTCGTGCTCTTGATTGCAATAAGTTTGCTTAAAGGGGTAGTTGTCGTCGTACTTTAAAGAGACAGTGCAATTTAAGCTTTAACCAATACCGCGCTTATCTGTAGTTCATTATCGCCTGCCGACAGACTCCGATCGTGAGTAAATTCCAGCGCCAGAACTTCATCGCTGATGTGCGATGCTGACTGGATTATCGCAGCGACAATTGCGGCATCAGCGTTCCAGCGAACCTTGATGCGATCAGAAATATCAAAGCCATCATTTTTGCGACGTTCTTGGATGAAGCGAATTACCTCGCGCACATTTCCGGCATCGATAAGAGATTGGCTAAGTGCTAGATCGAGCGCGACAGATTCCCCCTCGTGGCTAGCCACCATCCAGCCGCTCTTTGGGACCTCCGTAATTACCAAGTCGCCAAGTTCAATTTCCCACGTAGCAACCTTGATTGCACCAGTCGCGCGCAGGGTCTTCACCAACGCTGTTGCATCGGTGGCGGCGATCGCCTTTGAAATCTCCTGGACTTCTTTCCCGTACTTCGCGCCGAGTGATTTGAAGTTTGCTTTAACCGAGATATTTACTAGATCTCCATCTGCATCAGCGATATCGGCTAGGTCGATCACATTTAACTCATCAGCGATCTGATCACGCATATCACTTGGCAACTTGGCCCAACCTGGAGCAGAAATTAAGGCACGCTGCAAAGGTTGCCGGATCTTGATCGCAGATTCGGCGCGCGCAGCTCTACCTAGTTCTACGACGCGACGCGTCATAGCAACTTGGGCGTTGAGATTGAGGTTAATTAGCGCCTTATTTGCGATTGGAAAGTCAGTTAAGTGAACTGAATCAGCGGCGCTGGCGCTGGCTGGCTTAACAACTTCTTGCCAGACATGCTCGGTAATAAAGGGAACCATTGGTGAAAGTAGTTGGGTAAGAGTCACCAGACACTCATGCAAGGTACCAAGGGCAGCTAAATCTCCATCCCAGAAACGGCGACGTGAACGGCGCACATACCAATTAGATAAGTCATCGATAAATCGAGCCAGCGCTTTACCGGCACTTTGTGAATCAAATTCAGAGTAAGCCAGATCGACTTCTGCGATTAAAGAATTTAACTCGCTGAGGATCCAATGGTCCATCATCGAGCGATCTTTTACCGCTGGAATCTGAGAAATATCAAAGTTGGATGATTGCGCATATAACGTGTGGAAAGAGATTGTGTTCCAGTAGGTAAGCAAAGTTTTACGGACAACATCACTGATCGCATCGTGGCCGACGCGACGAGCAGACCAAGGCGATCCAGCTGCCAACATGTACCAACGCACTGCATCGGCGCCATGCTGATCCATAAGCGCGATTGGCTCGATTACATTTCCAAGATGCTTACTCATTTTGCGACCATCTTTATCCAAGATATGGCCGAGGCAGAGCACGCTCTTATAAGAAGATTTATCAAAGACCAAAGTGCCGATCGTCATCAAGGTATAGAACCAACCGCGAGTTTGATCGATTGCTTCGCAGATAAAGTCGGCAGGATAGGCGGCTTTAAATTTCTCAACAGAACCCGGTTTATGTGGATAGCCCCACTGTGCAAATGGCATTGCGCCAGAGTCATACCAACAATCGATTACCTCTGGCACTCGCACCATCTCCTTGCCGCACGTTGTGCAAGGGAAGGTGATGTCATCAACAAATGGGCGGTGTGGATCTAGGTTGGAGAGTTCTTTACCCGCTAGAGCCCCCAGCTCTTTAAGTGAATCAACGCAGACTTCATGCTTTTCTTCACAACGCCAGATCGGTAGGGGAGTTCCCCAATAGCGATTACGAGATAGCGCCCAGTCGATATTGTTATTTAGCCAATCGCCGTAACGCCCGGTCTTAATTGTCTCCGGATGCCAATCAGTCTGGTTGTTTTCGCGAATCAACTCATCTTTTATAGATGTGGTTCGGATATACCAAGATGGTTGCGCATAATAAATAAGAGCGGTGTGGCAGCGCCAGCAATGCGGATAAGGGTGCTCGTACGGCTGATGCTTGTAAAGAACACCGCGCGATTTCAACTCTTTCACCAGAGTCTTGTCGGCATCTTTAAAGAAGAGGCCACCGACAAGTGGAACTTCACTTAGGAATGTTCCGTTAGGTGCAATTGGATTTACAACTGGCAGACCATAAGCGCGACAAACCGCCAGGTCATCTGCGCCAAAGGCAGGGGATTGGTGGACTAGGCCGGTTCCATCTTCGGTGGTTACATAGTTAGCAAGTACAACGAAGTGAGAATCGGGGATATCAATTAAATCCAATGGGCGCTTATAAGTAACGCGCTCTAGATCTTTACCTTTAACAGTCTTTAAAATCTTAACGTCCCCAGAAAGGGCTGAAATCAGCGGCTCTGCAACAACTAATACTTCTCGGCTCTCTTCAACTACAACTTCAACAACTACATAATCAACTTCTGGGTTAACGGCAATTGCGGTATTTGAAACCAGCGTCCAAGGAGTAGTAGTCCAAACCAGAAGTGCAGCGCCAAGATCGGCTAGCTCACCCGATGTAACTGGAAAGCGCACATAAACCGATGGATCCGTGACGGTCTCGTAACCTTGAGCGAGCTCGTGATCTGAGAGCCCGGTTCCACATCGTGGGCAATAAGGAGCGACGCGATGATCTTGAACCAAGAGACCTTTCTTCCAGATCTCTTTTAAACTCCACCAAACGCTTTCTACATATTCTGGCGCCATCGTCCAATAAGCCTGATCAAAGTCGACCCAGAAACCCATGCGGTTGGTCATAGTTGTAAAGGCATCGACGTGGCGGGTTACTGAGTCACGACATTTATCATTGAAAGCGGCTATTCCATATTTTTCAATATCGCCCTTGCCTGTAAAACCTAACTCTTTCTCAACTGCAATTTCAACCGGAAGTCCGTGACAATCCCATCCCGCTTTGCGAGTTACATACTTACCTTTCATCGTTTGATAACGAGGGAAGACATCTTTAAATACACGCGCTTCAATGTGGTGAGTGCCGGGCATTCCATTTGCAGTTGGTGGGCCTTCATAGAAAGTCCATGGCTGGCCGCTCTGACGAGCAGTAGTACTAGCTTCAAAAATGGAGTGTTTGCGCCAGAATTCCATAATCGAACGCTCCATTGCAGGGAGGTCGATTTGAGCAGGAACTGGGCGAATTGTCATAAGGGGGAGAGTCTAACGCCCGTGGGTCTTGGAGATTGCGCAGGCAAATGAGGAGTAGTTAGGTAAGAAATTACAGTGGATCTGAGTGGCAAAGTTGGTCTTAGCGGTAAAAGAGCATAAGGTGCGCGGCGTGCCAGCAAAAAAGAAAGCCGTAGCCAAAAAAGGCGCTGTTAAAAAAGCCCCTGCCAAAAAGGTTGCGAAGAAGGTTGCGAAGAAGGCACCTGCAAAGAAGGCGCCTGCTAAAAAAGCGGTAGCGAAGAAAGCGCCGGCTAAGAAATCCGCTGCGAAGAAAGCCCCTGCAAAGAAAGCGCCGGGTCGCCCTTTTCCTTCGAAAGTTGGCAAGACCACTCTTACCGTTGATGAGAAATCACAGACGGTAAGCGTTGCAACGGTTGTTGCCCCTGTTACAACTCCTGTAATTGAAGAGCGCCGCCTAGTAATGCCCCCACCACCGCGCCCAGTTAAGAGCGGTAAGAAAATTGCTCCACTAAAGCCGATCAAAGCTGCGCCAACCCCAGTCACTGCAAGTGATGGAGAAGCGCCATGGTCTGCGGCCGAGCTAAAAGCAATTCGCAGTGAGATTGCCAAAGATTTAGCACGCCTTCAGCAAGAACTTGCTGTTGTGGAAGCAGAAATGCACGAGTTGATTACAGACTCAGGTGAAGGCGCCGGAGATGATCAGGCTGATTCTGGAACTAAGACTTTCGAACGCGAGCATGAAATGTCGCTTGTAATAAATGCCCGCGACATGGTTTTGCAAACTGAACGCGCACTAGATCGTATTGATAATAAGACTTACGGAAATTGTGAAGAATGTGGCAACGCAATCGGTAAGGCGCGTTTACAAGTCTTCCCTCGGGCAACCCTCTGCATGATCTGCAAGCAGAAGGAAGAGCGGCGCTAAAGTGCGCCTACTTTCTACACACTGGAAAAGGGTTTATGCGATCGCGTGGGCGATCTGGCTTTTAGATTTTGCAACAAAGAGTTGGGCGCTAAATTCACTTGACTCTCGAAACCCCGTTAAATTACTTGGAGATTTTCTCCAGCTAACTTTGCTTAAGAACTCTGGAGCGGCCTTTAGTCTGGCGCAAGGCGCCACAGTAATCTTCACAATCTTTGCGATTCTAGTTGTCGCCGCAATTGGGTACTTCGCTCCCAAGATAACTTCCTATGGTTGGTCGATAGTTCTAGGACTCGCCTTAGGCGGAATCCTTGGAAACCTCACCGATCGTATTTTTCGCAGCCCAGGCTTCTTTACTGGACATGTAATCGACTGGATTGAAGTGCCGAATTGGCCGGTATTTAACTTGGCAGATAGCGCTATTGTGGTTGCAGCATCAATTGCAGTAATACTTTCAATTCGTAATATCTCACCGATGGAGGCTTAAATGTCACGCGAAGCGCGCACACTAAGCGTTCCTGAAGGTGTCGCTGGCGAACGTATCGATAGCGCGCTCACACGCGTTCTCGGTCTATCGCGCACCACAATTGTGCGCTTGCTCGAAGATGGAGATATCCGAACCAGCGGTCGGGTAATGGCGAAATCAGAGCGTGTAACCAGCGGACAATTAATTGATGTATTAATGCCAGAGCCTCTTAATCAAGATCCAATTCCACTGACACCGTTAGATGGTTTAAGAGTTGTTTACGATGATGAAGATATTGTCGTTGTTGATAAACCAGTTGGATGTGCAGCTCACCCAAGTCCAGGATGGATGGGCCCAACCGTTGTCGGCGCCTTATCTGCTGCCGGATACACAATTTCAACTTCAGGTCCGGCAGAAAGAGCTGGAATCGTGCATCGCCTTGATGTCGGTACAAGTGGTTTGATGATCGTTGCAAAGAGTGATCGCGCCTACAAAACGCTGAAGGATGCCTTTCGAGACCATGAAGTTGAGAAGATTTACCACGCTTTAGTACAAGGCCATATGGATCCAGTCACCGGAACTATCGATGCGCCAATTGATCGCCATCCCAAAGAAGATCACCGCTTTGCTGTAATCGCCGAAGGTAAAGAGAGCATCACGCATTACGAAGTAATTGAATTTTATAGATCTGTCTCGCTAGTAAAAGTTGAACTTGAAACTGGTCGCACCCATCAAATCCGCGTCCACTTCTCTGCCTTAAACCACCCACTCGTTGGTGATACAACTTATGGTGCAGATCCGGTCCTCGGTAAATCTCTAAAGATGTCACGCCCTTGGTTACATGCGCTAGAACTGCGCTTCGCCCATCCCGTTACCAAGGAACAATTGGTTTTTAACGCTCCCTATGCACCTGACCTTCAGACTTGCTTGGGCTTACTCTCCGATGCGGTTCTGCCTTAATTGATATCCAGCGACTAATATTCAACAACTGTGACGACTGCGAACCCAACTCCTGTGAGTAAAAAAGACTCTTTCGTGCATCTGCATGTTCATACCGAATATTCAATGCTGGATGGTGCAGCGCGAGTTGGCGATTTAGTTGAAGAAGTAGCGCGTCTGGAGATGCCGGCGATCGCTATGACCGACCACGGAAATGTCTTTGGCGCCTTCGACTTCTATAAGCAAGCCACCTCTGCCGGTGTAAAACCGATCATTGGAATTGAAGCTTATGTTGCGCCGGAATCTCGCTTTGAAAAGAAGCGAGTGCAATGGGCTAGCGGCGGAGACGATGATGTCTCTGGCGGTGGTGCATATACGCACATGACGATACTCGCTGAAAATAACCACGGTTTGAAGAATCTATTCCGACTCTCATCCTTGGCATCGCTTGAAGGTTATTACTACAAGCCGCGTATGGATCGCGAGCTTCTTTCGCAATATGCAGATGGCTTGATCGCCACTACTGGATGTCCGGGTGGAGAGATTCAAACACGGTTGCGAATGGGAAACTATAAAGACGCGATGCGCGCGGCAAGTGATTATCGAGATATTTTTGGCGCAAATAATTTCTTTTTAGAGCTAATGGATCATGGCATAGATGTCGAAACGCGAGTTAAGGAAGATCTGATTAAGTTAGGGCGCGAACTTAAATTACCGCTACTTGCTACAAATGACCTTCACTACACCCACCACGCTGATGCCGCTGCCCACGCGGCGCTGCTCTGCGTGCAATCGGGATCCACGTTGGCAGATCCAAAGCGCTTTAAATTCGATAACGATGAGTTCTATCTAAAGACGCCGGCGCAAATGCGGGAGATCTTCCGCGATCTTCCCGAAGCGTGCGATAACACCTTGCTTATCGCTGAACGCTGTAACGTTAAATTGCGCGAAGGTGAAAATTTAATGCCCGCCTTCGCTGTGCCCGCAGGAGAGAGTGAAGATAGTTGGCTCCGCAAAGAAGCCGAACGCGGACTAATCGCTAAATTTGGAGATCGTTTAACTGATCAATACCAGGAACGGTTAAATTACGAATTAGGTGTAATGCTCAAGATGGGATTTCCAGGTTACTTCCTTGTTGTTGCAGATTTGGTTTCACATGCCAAGAAAGTTGGAATCCGCGTTGGTCCAGGTCGAGGTTCTGCAGCTGGCTCACTTGTTGCCTATGTATTAGGAATTACCGGACTCGATCCGATTGAACACGGCCTCCTATTCGAACGCTTCCTCAATCCAGAACGTATCTCGATGCCTGATATCGATCTGGACTTTGACGAACGACGTCGCAGCGAAATGATCAAATATGCCACAGAGAAATATGGCGAAGATCGCGTTGCTCAGATCATTACCTACGGCACCATTAAATCTAAGCAATCTATTAAAGATGCTACTCGAGTACTTGGTTATCCATATGTGATCGGTGAGAAATTAACTAAGGCGCTGCCGCCTTCTGTTATGGGTAAAGATATTTCGCTCTTTGGCGTCTTTGATTTGAAAGATCCGCGCTATGGCGAAGCTGGAGAATTCCGCGAACTCTACAAATCTGATCCAGATTCAATGAAGGTTGTCGATCTTGCAAAAGGTTTGGAAGGCCTGAAACGTCAATGGGGAGTGCACGCGGCGGGCGTCATACTTTCGCGCGAGCCACTGTTAGATGTCATCCCGATCCATCGCCGCGAAGCAGATGGAGCGATCATTACCCAGTTCGATATGGGCGCTTGCGAATCAACTGGTTTACTAAAGATGGACTTTTTAGGTCTGCGCAACTTATCTGTATTAGATGATGCCCTTGTAAATATCAAAGAGAACCAAGGCGTTGACGTTGTACTGGAAGATCTCGCCCTCGCAGATCAGAAAACTTTTGAACTTTTAGCGCGCGGAGATACTTTGGGAGTATTTCAACTCGACGGCGGACCAATGCGCGCGCTTTTGCGCAGTATGGCTCCCGATTCATTTGCAGATATTTCAGCGGTGATCGCGCTCTATCGCCCGGGACCTATGGGCGAAAATGCTCACAATAACTATGCCGATCGTAAGAATGGGCGTAAACCTGTTGAACCAATTCATCCCGAACTCTCTGAGGTTCTACAGGAGATCTTGGGAGATACCTACGGGTTAATTGTTTACCAGGAACAAGTAATGGCGATCGCTCAGAAAGTGGCTGGCTTCTCATTGGGCCGCGCAGATCTTTTGCGTAAGGCGATGGGTAAGAAGAATAAGGAAATTCTAGATAAAGAGTATGTTCCATTTGAAGCCGGCATGAAAGCAAATGGTTTCTCGACCGCAGCTATCAAACGTCTATGGGACGTTCTAATTCCATTCTCAGATTACGCATTTAACCGCGCACATAGCGCCGGCTATGGCGTTGTCTCGTTCTGGACTGCCTACCTAAAGGCTAACTTCCCAACAGAATATATGGCCGCACTCTTAACTAGCGTGCGCGATGATAAAGATAAGTCGGCGCTATACCTCTCTGAATGTCGCCGGATGGGGATTAAAGTTTTGCCACCGGATGTAAATGAATCTAATGCGGAATACACCCCACGCGGAAAAGATATTCGCTTCGGTCTTGCTGCGATAAGAAATGTTGGCGAAGGCGTTGTGGCATCGATAAAAGCTTCGCGCACAGCCAAGGGGTCATTCACCTCGTTCGGTGATTTCCTTGCCAAAGTTGATGCGCAAGTGTGCAATAAGAAGACTATTGAATCTTTGGTTAAAGGTGGCGCCTTTGATTCATTGCAGCATCCACGTAAAGGTTTGATGGCTATTCACCTTGAAGCGATCGATTCCGTTATTGAAACTAAGCGTGCTGAAGCGATCGGACAATTTGATCTCTTTGGCGGAGAGTCGATGACGCAAGTGGCTGGATTAGATATTGAAATTCCAACTTTCGAATGGGATAAGACCACGCTCCTAACCTTCGAGCGCGAAATGCTTGGACTCTATGTATCTGATCATCCGCTACTAGGCGTGGAACATATCCTGCGTTCAAATACCGATATGTCAATTAGCTCTTTACTTGCCGATGAGAGCACTCCTGATGGTTTCGTAACCTTAGGTGGCTTAATTACAGGTGTGCAACGGAAAGTTTCACGTACGGGATCATCTTGGGCAATAGTCACTTTGGAAGATCTAGAAGGCGCAGTTGAAGTCCTCTTCTTCTCAAATGTTTACAATCAATATGCGCTAACTCTTATAGAAGATCGCGTTGTAACAGTGCGTGGAAGATTTGAACGTCGCGATGATGTGGTTCGTTTCACCGCTCTCGAAATGAAGTCACTAGATATCTCAACTGGACCAGTTGGCCCGCTCTTGATTTCTCTGCCAATTTCCCAGTGCACTCCACCAATTGTGGATCGTATGAAAGAGATTCTTCGCTCCCATCCCGGAAAGCGCGAGGTCCATATGCAGATCGATGATCAAGGAGTATTAACCACAATGAAGATTGATGCCCTGGTCACAGCATCACCAAGTTTGAGCGCCGATCTCAAATCAATTCTCGGGCCTGATTGCCTCGTTCGCATCTAATCTCCGCAATTCTTATCTGCTCTTATTTAGGCGCGGGAGTAATTACCCAACCGTTAGACTTAACTCATGATTCGCACGCTAGATCTACGTGGCCAAGCCTTAAGTAAGGCGGGCTATCAACGTGCAATCCCGCGCGCCTCACTTGATATCGCAACAGCCATGCGCGCAATTGAGCCAATTCTAGAACGTGTAAAAAACGGTAATGAAGCAGAACTTTTGAAGCTTGCTGAAGAGTTTGATGGAGTGAAGCCGGAGTCAATTCGCGTAACTCAAAGCCAATTGGATACTGCGCTAGCAAATTTAGATCCTGCAGTTCGTGGGGCGCTAGAACTTTCTATCTCTCGAATTCGTAAGGTGCACGAGGATCAGAAGCGCTCCGATAAGAGCACGATAGTTGTAGACGGTGGCGTAGTTACCGAACGATGGATACCCGTAGACCGCGTGGGCTTATATGTTCCGGGTGGTCGCGCCGTTTATCCAAGTAGCGTTTTAATGAATGTGATCCCAGCGCAGATCGCAAAAGTTTCCAGTATCGCAGTTGCTTCTCCGCCGCAGAAAGAGTTTGCAGGATTGCCGCACCCAACAATTCTGGCGGCTTGTGCACTGCTTGGAGTTAAAGAGGTCTACGCCATCGGCGGCGCACAAGCGATTGCGCTCTTCGCTTATGGAATGGATGGCCTTTCTGAAAAGTGCGACCTGGTCACTGGCCCAGGAAATATTTACGTTGCCGCGGCTAAACGCGCCCTGCGTGGTGTTATTGGGATTGATTCTGAAGCTGGACCAACTGAAATCGCGATCTTGGCAGATGAGAGCGCTATTGCCGCCGAAGTAGCAGCCGATTTAATTAGCCAAGCAGAGCACGATGTCATTGCAGCCGCAGTTTTGGTGACCACATCTACCGATTTGGCGGCACAGGTCGTAAAAGAGTTGGAAGTTCGAGTTGCTGCTACTAAACACAGTGCGCGAATCCGGGAAGCGCTATCTGGCGTTCAATCTGCAATTGTCTTAGTTGACTCGATTTCGCAAGGTATTGATGTTGTTAATGCTTATGCCGCCGAACACTTAGAGATTCAAACATCTAACGTCTCGGCAGATGCGTTAAAGATTCGTAACGCCGGTGCGGTATTTATCGGCAGATTCTCTCCAGTCTCACTCGGGGACTACTCCGCAGGCTCTAACCACGTTTTACCAACTGGCGGATGCGCCTGTCACAGCAGCGGACTTTCAGTCCAAACTTTCTTGCGCGGCATTCACTACATTGAATACAGCGAAAAAGCATTTGTAGATCTGGTTCCGACTGTCATCACACTAGCGAATTCAGAAGATTTACCAGCACACGGTGAAGCGATGTCTGCGCGTCTGGAGAATTTATGAGCGATAAGAAATGGCCTGATTGGTTGCCGCTGCGCCAAGATTTACAGCCACTTTCTCCATATGGCGCGCCACAGGTTCCAGCCGAGGCGACGCTAAACACAAATGAGAATCCATATGCGCCATCACCGGCGCTAGCTAAAGCGATCGCTGACCGCACCCATCAAGTGGCACTTACCTTAAATCGCTATCCGGATCGCGATGCAGTTTCACTGCGTAATTCGCTAGCGTCCTTTATCAATCACTTATCAGGTACATCATTTGGCGCTGAGCAAGTATGGGCAGCCAATGGCAGTAATGAAATTATTCAGTCACTCTTTATGGCATTTGGTGATAGACCAACTCTTGGATTTACACCTTCTTACTCCATGCATCCGCTAATAGCAAAGGTGATCGGCGTTGACTGGCGAGACGGTGGACGTCGCGCAGATTTCTCACTTGATTTGGCTAAAGCCTTACAAGATATATCGACTGTAAAGCCTGCGCTTACCTTTATTACTACCCCAAATAATCCAACTGGAACCACAGTTACCTTGAATGAAATTTCTCAGTTAGCCGATGCTGCAGCCAAGATAAATGGTTTACTGATTGTTGATGAGGCATACGCTGAATTCTCAAACTTGCCATCTGCTGTCACGCTAATTGCGAAATACCCCAACTTGGTTGTTATTCGCACAATGAGCAAAGCATTTGCCTTCGCTGGGGCTCGTTTGGGATATTTAATTGCAGATCCAGAAATTGTTGAGGCTATGTTCTTAGTTCGCCTGCCCTATCACTTAAGTTCGCTAACTCAGGCGGCAGCCGAAGTGGCCCTGGAATTCCAAGGAGAACTCTTAGGTACTGTCTCTTCTCTGATCGACTCGCGTAAATTTGTCGCAGCGGAGTTAGCGAAGATGGGGTTGCAGGTAATTGCCAGCCAAGCCAACTTCATCTTATTTACTGGATTTAGCCAAGAACCAGCTCACCTTTGGCGCCAACTACTAGATCGCGGCGTTCTCATTAGAGATGTGGGATTATTAGGACACTTACGTATGACCATTGGCAATGAGGCCGAGAACCAGAAATTTATCGCCGCCCTGCAAGAGATCTTGAATGGAGAACGCCAATGAGAACAGCCCGAGTGGAACGTAAGACGAAAGAGTCACACGTAATCGTCGAATTAAATTTAGATGGTGAAGGTGCGATCTCAGTTGATACTGGCGTTCCGTTCTTTGACCACATGCTCTCGCAGCTAGGCAAGCACTCCGGTTTCAATTTAACCGTTAAGACCACTGGAGATGTTGAAGTCGATTCACATCACACCGTTGAAGATACATCGCTGGCCTTTGGGCAGGCACTTCGCGAAGCGCTCGGTGACAAAGTTGGAATCCGCCGCTTTGGCGATGCGATGGTGCCTCTTGATGAAGTTCTAGTTCAGGCAGCCGTTGATCTATCGGGGCGTCCTTACTTAGTTCACCGCCAACCAGAAATTGTTGAGTTAATTGGAACTTTTGATACAACGCTTGGAAAACATATCTGGGAGTCAATCGTTGCTGAAGCGCGGATCGCACTTCATATCCGAGTCCTAGAAGGCCGCAATGCCCACCACGTCTTTGAAGCGCAATTTAAAGCGGTAGCTCGCGCACTTCGTGATGCGGTCTCACTCGATGGCGGAATCGCAGGAGTTCCTTCCACAAAAGGTTCGCTTTAATAGTGATTGCAATCCTTGACTACGGGTCAGGTAATTTACGTTCAGCGCAACGCGCCTTCGAACGTAGTGGAGCTGAAGTTGTAGTTACAGCCGATCGCGACATTGCCTTAAATGCGTCCGGTCTTGTTGTCCCAGGTGTTGGTGCATTCGCCGCTTGCATGCGTGGCTTAGTCGCAATTGGGGGAGATGAGATAGTTCGAGCTCGAGTTGCTGCAAAACGTCCAACGCTCGGTATTTGTGTTGGTATGCAGATTCTCTTTCGCGATGGCGACGAGTATGCAAGTACCGAACTGCATCAGGGTGTTGGAATTTGGCAAGAGAGTATTACCAAGTTATCTGCGCCGATCTTGCCGCACATGGGCTGGAATACCGTTGCAGTTACCGGACCATCACAATTATTTAGTGGAATTGCAGATCAATCCTTCTACTTTGTCCATTCTTACGCGGCGAAATCCAGTGTGGGTTCTGCCCAAGCTTGGACAACCCACGGCGAGAAATTTCTTAGCGCAGTAGAAGATGGCGCAATCTGCGCCACGCAATTTCACCCTGAAAAATCTGGCGATGCTGGCGTTCAACTAATCAAAAATTGGGTGGGGCTACTGTGAGCGCAATAAATTACTTGGAACTCCTTCCTGCAGTAGATGTGAAAGATGGACGCGCCGTAAGACTGGTGCAAGGTGAACTCGCGCGCGAAAGTATTTATGGTCAGCCGCTTGAAGTCGCCTTGGAGTTTCAAGCAGCAGGCGCTGAGTGGCTGCACTTGGTAGATCTTGATGCCGCCTTTGGCCGCGGAGATAACAGCGCAATTCTCGCCGAAGTTGTGGGACGTTTAGATATAAAGGTAGAACTCTCGGGTGGTATTCGCGATGATGAATCGTTAAAGCGCGCACTTGCCACCGGCTGTCGCCGCATAAATCTTGGCACAGCGGCGCTTGAAAACCCGGAGTGGACCGCCCGAGTGATCACAGAACATGGTGATCGAATCGCAGTTGGTCTAGATGTGCGCGGTCATGTTCTTGCCGCACGTGGTTGGACCAAAGAAGGTGGAGATTTATTTGAAACTCTGGCGCGCTTAGAAAGTGATGGCTGTGCACGCTATGTAGTCACTGATGTAACCAAAGATGGAACTTTGCAAGGTCCAAATCTGGAATTACTGCGCGAAGTTTGTAGCGCGACTAAGAAGCCAGTGGTCGCTAGCGGTGGTATCTCATCTTTGGCCGATATCTCCGCGCTCTCAGTTTTAAATGAAATTGGCGTTGAAGGTGCAATTGTTGGCAAAGCTTTATATGCCGGCGCCTTCACACTGCAAGAAGCTTTAGCTTTAACAAAGGGCGCTAAGTAAATGGCGCTTTCAGTCCGCGTAATTCCATGTCTAGATGTCACAGATGGGCGCGTTGTAAAGGGCGTCAACTTCACTGATCTCGTCGATGCCGGTGATCCAGTTGAGATGGCAAATTTATATAACCTCGAAGGCGCTGATGAGTTAACCTTTTTAGATATCTCCGCCAGTAGTTCAGATCGCGAAACCACCTTAGATGTAGTCCGTAAAACCGCCGAGGAAGTATTTATCCCGCTCACCGTTGGTGGCGGAATCCGCAGCGTCGCAGATGTAGATCGGCTGTTGCGTGCGGGTGCAGATAAAGTGTCGATCAATACATCTGCAATTGCGCGCCCAGAATTAATCGCGGAAATCGCCGATCGCTTTGGTTCGCAAGTTTTAGTAATTTCAGTAGATGCGCGTCGCGCCCGTACTGAATCAGGATTTGAAGTCACAACACATGGAGGCCGCCAGAGCGCTGGCCTTGATGCGCTGGCTTGGGTTGAGAAAGCATGTGTTCTTGGCGCAGGAGAAATTCTTTTAAATTCAATGGATGCCGATGGCACGCGCGCGGGTTATGACATTGGAATGATTACTGCGGTGCGAGCAATCTCAAAAGTTCCGCTAATCGCAAGTGGTGGCGCTGGAACTCTCGAAGATTTTGGTGCAGCCCTCGATGCCGGCGCCGATGCTTTACTTGCAGCGAGCGTATTTCACTTCGGAATTCACCGAATAAGTGATGTAAAGAAGTACCTAAGCGGTCAGGGTTATTCCATTCGCAACAACCGCATCGCCTAGGGCAGAATAAGGCTATGGATGCGCAGCTGCCCAATGATCTACCTGCCGATATTGCAGCGCTCTTAAAATCTGATCTCGATTTAATTCCAGCGATCGCCCAAGATGCTAAAACTGGCGAAGTTTTAATGCTCGCCTATATGAATCGCCAATCTTTAGCTTCAACTCTAAAGTCGGGACGGGCAACCTACTGGAGTCGCAGCCGCAACGAACTGTGGGAGAAAGGCGCCACCTCAGGACACACTCAAAAAGTTTTAGCGATCTCTTTAGATTGTGATGGCGATGCGCTTTTGTTAAAAGTCGAACAGGTTGGCGCTGCTTGCCATACCGGAGAAGAGAGTTGTTTTCACAACCCAGTAAATTTAAATCTTTCTACGGGTGAGCGCTAATGCAACGTTCTGAATTTCATGAGTATGCCAAGAGCTTTAATGTAATTCCGGTCTACCGCAAACTTCTGGCAGATGGTGAAACCCCCATCGGGATCTATCGTAAGTTAGCTAAGAACGCACCTTCCACATTCCTGCTGGAGTCCGCCGAACACGGGGGAGTCTGGTCGCGTTACTCATTTATTGGCGCCAATAGCCAAGCAACTTTAAGTGAGAAAGATGGAAAAGCTATCTGGGTCGGAACAACGCCGGCTGGTGCACCGGTTGGTATAGATCCCCTTGCAGCGCTGCGACTCTCGGCGGCACATTTACGTTCGCCCAAGATTGCAGGGTTACCGCCACTTACCGGTGGCTTAGTCGGTTACATGGGCTACGACTCGGTTCGACGCTTAGAAAAACTTCCATCTCTGGGAAAGAAAGATATTGATCTACCGGAATTAGCCTTTATGTTAACGAGCGACTTAGCGGTTATGGATCACGCTGAAGGAACTATCACACTGATTGCAAACGCTATTAATTGGGATGGCACGGGAGATCGAGTTGATCAAGCCTACGATGATGCGCAATCACGTTTAGATCAAATGCAGAGCGATCTCGCAGGAACCCTTCCGGGATATGTTGCGGAATTACCTTCGAAGAGCGCACCTGAGTTTTCGCGAAATATCTCAGGGGATGAGTACAAGGCAAAGATTGCGCAGGCTAAAGAAGAGATCGTCTCGGGAGAGGCTTTCCAAATTGTCTTATCACAACGTTTTGCAATGGAATGCACAGCAGATGCGCTAGATGTTTATCGCATGCTGCGCTTACATAATCCCAGCCCGTATATGTATCTATTCCGCTTTACCGATGGAGTCGAAGTAGTCGGTTCTAGCCCAGAAGCGTTAGTTAAAGTCACGGGCAAAGAGGTAATGGTCCATCCAATTGCAGGCACTCGGAAGAGATCAGATTCAGCGGAAGAAGATCATCGCCTCGGCGAAGAGTTACTGGCAGATCCCAAGGAACGCGCCGAACATTTAATGTTGGTGGATCTTGGACGTAATGATTTAGGACGGATCTGCACACCAGGCAGCGTAGAAGTTATTGATTTCATGCATATTGAGCGGTACTCACATGTAATGCATATCGTCTCAACGGTAATCGGTGAGTTATCTGAAAAATCATCACCGGTAGATGCTCTCTTCGCCGTCTTTCCAGCGGGAACGCTCTCGGGCGCCCCAAAACCGCGCGCCATGGAGATTATTGAAGAGTTAGAACCAACTCGCCGCGGTTTATATGGTGGCGCAATTGGATATTTAGATTTCACTGGAAATATAGATACTTGCATCGCAATTCGCACCGCACTCATTTATAACAAGGTGGCTTATGTTCAAGCAGGTGCGGGAGTCGTAGCTGATTCAGATCCCGAATCAGAGAACCAAGAATGTTTAAATAAGGCAGCTGCTGTTTTGGGAGCGATCGGTGCCGCTAATAAATTATCTGCTGGAACGAAAGTATCGTAAATGTCAGATTTTGCACCTGTCCTTTTCTCACTCGTTGTCATTCTTGGAATCGTCTTTCTAATTTCGCGCCGCTTCAATATCTCTTCTCGATATGAGCGCAAACCAAAAGTTCATAACCCTTGGAGCGCGCTAGATAACGGAATCGATCCAAGTAACGATGGTGGCGAAAAGTGAGCGTCTTAGATTCGATAATTGAGGGTGTGCGCGAAGATTTAGCTAAGCGCCGCAGATCATTAGGTGAGTTGCATGAGCAAATGTCACAAGCAGCAGCTCCGTTGGATGCACATGCGGTGCTTAAAGGTAATGTAATTAAAGTTATCGCAGAAGTTAAGCGATCATCGCCAAGTAAAGGTGAGCTCTCGGCAATTGTTGATCCAGCTGCGCTTGCCGAACGCTATGAAAGCGCTGGAGCAAGTGTGATCAGCGTATTAACGGAAGAGCGCAGATTTAAGGGATCGCTGGCAGATCTAACGGCAGTGCGTTCCAGAGTATCTATTCCAATTTTGCGTAAAGATTTTATGGTTGATGAGTATCAATTCTTCGAAGCCCGTGCGTACGGCGCAGATATGGTGTTATTAATTGTCGCCGCACTAGCCAAGAGCCAATTGCGCGATTTCTATGATCTGGCGACAGAGTTAGGTATGGCAGCACTTATCGAAGTACACACCGCGGATGAGTTAGAGCGCGCTATGGAAATTGAACCGCGGATAGTTGGAGTAAATTCACGAAACTTAAAAACTTTAGATGTAGATCAGGCCGCATTCGCCACTCTAATTCCGCAGATTCCAGCTGAGATTATCCGTGTCGCCGAATCCGGAATAAGCGCGCGACGTGATGTGGAATTCGCTCAGAGCCACGGGGCCGATGCCATTTTGGTGGGTGAAGCGCTAGTCACATCTGCCGATCCGACTTTGGCGATGCGCACCTTAATAGGTCAAGGGTAGGCTTTAACTATGTCTACTTCAGAGCGTGAAGATCTCGGGGCGATTCTGGGCCACTTCGGTCCATACGGTGGACGCTTTGTTCCGGAAGCGCTGATCGGCGCTCTGGAAGAGTTAGAAGAAGCCCATCGCGTTTCACAACTCGATCCGGGATTTGTAAAAGAACTCGCTGAACTTCACCGCACCTATACGGGACGTCCGAGCATTATTACCGAAGCGAAACGTTTTGCAGAGCACGCAGGCGGTGCGCGCATAATTTTAAAGCGTGAAGATCTCAACCACACCGGCAGCCACAAGATTAATAACGTACTTGGACAGGCGTTACTCACCAAACGAATGGGTAAGAAGAGAATTATCGCCGAAACTGGGGCGGGCCAACACGGAGTTGCTGCCGCAACTGCCGCCGCGTTAATGGGTCTGGAATGCGTTGTTTACATGGGCGAGGAAGATACCAAGCGCCAATCTTTAAATGTGGCCCGTATGAAATTGCTGGGCGCCGAGGTTATTCCGGTGACTTCTGGATCACGCACACTTAAAGATGCCATTAACGAGGCGATGCGTGACTGGGTAACAAATGTAGAAAGTACGCATTACATGTTAGGTACTGTCGCCGGTCCTCATCCCTTCCCAACAATGGTTAGAGATTTTCATAAGATTATTGGTGAAGAAACGCGTGAACAAGTTCTTGCTCTTACCGGCCGCTTGCCAGATGCAGTTCTGGCATGTGTTGGTGGAGGATCAAATGCGATTGGTATTTTCCATCGCTTTATTTCAGATCCTTCGGTTCGCTTAATCGGTCTTGAAGCTGGTGGCGATGGCGTAGAAACTGGTCGTCACGCAGCAACAATTACTGGTGGCACTCCAGGCGTTCTACACGGAACTCGTTCTTATGTTTTGCAAGATAAGAACGGCCAAACTGTCGAGTCGCATTCAATTTCAGCAGGGCTTGATTACCCTGGCGTTGGGCCCGAGCACGCATATTTGCACGATATCGGTCGCGCTGAATACCGCGCTATTACTGATGATCAAGCGATGCACGCTTTCGCGCTTTTATCGAAGACAGAAGGAATTATTCCGGCGATTGAAACAGCACACGCGCTAGCCGGTGCAATGCAGGTCGGAAATGAACTCGGTAAAGATGCAATTATCGTTATCAATCTTTCAGGTCGTGGCGATAAAGATGTACAAACTGCTGCAAATTACTTTGGAATCCCACTCGATTAATGACCGCTTTAGATCAACTCTTTGTAAAAGTCCGCGCTGAAAATCGTGCAGCGCTTATTGCCTACATACCTGCCGGATTTCCATCCCAAGCCGGATGTCATCGCGTAATTGCCGCCTTTATCGCTGGGGGAGTAGATGCGATTGAAATTGGCTATCCCTATAGCGATCCCGTAATGGATGGGCCAACTATTCAAGCAGCAGCCGTTACCTCTCTTGAAAATGGAACAGGTGCAGAAGAAGTTTTAGCAGCGCTAAAAGTTGCCAGCGCAGATGTGCCGGCAGTTGTTATGACTTACTGGAATCCAATTGAACGCTTTGGTGTGGCTAAATTCGCTGCAGCGATCGCCGCAAATGGTGGGTCAGGTGTCATCACTCCAGATCTAACTATCGAAGAGTCAGTGGGCTGGATCAGCTCAACAGAAAATTCTTCTATTAATCCGATCTACGTAGTCGCTCCCAGCACAAAGGATGCGCGCTTGGCACAAGTAACTTCCAAATGTGGGGGCTTTGTCTATGCCGCTAGTTTGATGGGAGTAACAGGTGCGCGAACATCAGTTTCGTCAGCCGCTGCAGATCTCGTCGCGCGTGTTCGAAAAACTACAGATCTGCCGATTGCAGTTGGCTTAGGTGTATCAACGCGCGAACAAGCGAAAGGCGTTGCTGCTTACGCCGATGGAGTCATTGTCGGTTCAGCATTTATAAAGGCGCTGCAAGATGCACCCAACGAAGAAGAAGGTCTTAAGGCGGTAACTGAGTTAGCGCGTGAATTAGCAAAAGGGGTACGTGAGGGAAGATGAAGGAAAAATTTGTAACGCTGCAACCATGGATAGGTTTGGTTGCTCGACTCATTCTAGGCGGCGTGCTTTTTCTCGCTGGCTACTTGAAAGTGAGCGCTCCCGACAAATCACAGATGGCGGTACGGGCTTATGAAATGCTGCCAATCTCTGTCGCAAATACTTTAGGTCTAGTACTTCCATTTGTAGAAGTTGCAATTGGTGCGCTCTTGATCTTGGGATCTTTGACTCGCGTTGTCGCCGCTCTCGGTGGTTTCACAATGGTTATCTTCATCATCGCTATCGCACAAGCTTGGGCCCGCGGCTTAAATATCGATTGCGGTTGCTTTGGTGGTGGAGGCGCTGTTGAGCCAGGTCAGACCAAGTATTTACAGGAAATTCTCAGGGATGCCGGACTGGCATTTCTCGCTGCGTATTTAATTCGCTACCCTGTGACTAAGTTTTCGATAGATAAAAAACCGACGGAAAGTACTTCACAGAAAGATGTGGCATAACAATGGCGCAGGCAAAGAACGCAAAAGGCGGAAAAGATAACTTCACCCGCAATCTAGTCATCGGGGTTGTTCTTGGAGTAGTGCTGATCATGCTTGTACCTACATTGCTATCGAAGAAGACCAACAGCAATGCCGCTGTTCCTTCCAGCGTCTCTACAGAAGATCGTTACGGAATGGTATTTAACAAAGATTTGACAGGCGTGCCCTTTCTCGAAATTTATGAAGATTTTCAATGTCCAGCTTGTCAGCGATTTGAATCCATAGCTGGTGAATATATTGAAGATTTAATTGCAACGAAAAAAGCTAAGGTCGCATACCATCCACTCTCTTTCCTCGGTCCTGAATCACAATTAGCAGCCAACGCCTCTGGTTGTGCTGCAGATCAAGGTAAATTTATCCAGTTCCATAAATTGTTATACGCAAACCAACCTCCTGAGAACTCTGGAGCCTGGAATTCTTCCTACTTCACAACTTTGAGTCTAGGTTTAGGAATATTGAGCAAAGATTACGACAAGTGCATCGCCAATAATGAGTACAAGGATTGGGTTGTAAATGTCGCCAATGAAGGCGCCAAGCGCAATATCAATTCGACTCCTACCGTTTTTATAAATGGTAAAGAGATTGATCGCAATAAGGCCTACAACAGCTTGGCAGAGTTCATGCTCGCTGTTTCAAAAGCTTAACAATGCGTAGTTCGATACCGACTCCGACGCTGTCGCAGATCGCTATCGGTCCTTTTAACTTCCATTTCTATGCCTTTTGTATAATTGCAGGTATAGCAGTCGCAATCTGGTTGAGTGATCGCCGCTTGCGCAGTTACGGAAATGAAGCCGGTCTAGATCTAACCGGCGTTATCTCTGAAGTTGCGATAATCGCAGTACCCGCTGGAGTTATTGGGGGACGGCTCTATCACGTTGTTACATCACCAGATGCCTACTTTGGTAGCCAAGGCAATCTTCTATCAATTCTAAAAATTTGGAATGGCGGATTGGGGATTTGGGGAGCGATAGCCCTTGGCGTAGCGGGAGCGTTTATCTCCTATAGGCGCCAAGCGAAAGTACGCGAGTTACCTTCATTTAAAGTTTTACTAGATGCTCTTGCGCCCGGAATCTTATTGGCGCAAGCAATCGGCCGATTTGGCAACTGGTTTAACGCGGAACTATTTGGCAGACCGCTAGATACTTGGTGGGCGTTAGAAATTCCTTACAAATTTAGACCACGAGGTTATGGGCTTTTTGAAACATTTCACCCGACCTTTTTATATGAAGCGATCTGGACAACATTGCTGGCGATAGCGCTGATTAGGTTTGGTCGAAAATGGAGCGCAGGTTCAGTCTTCTATATTTATATCGCCGGATACTCTGCGGCGCGATTCTTTATTGAGGCGATTCGAATCGATTCGGCTCACGATCTATTCGGGCTAAGAATTAATCAGTGGACGAGCATCCTGATATTCGCCCTCGGAGTATCACTTTTCTATAGAAATCAGCGCGAGAAGAAGGTCTAAATTTCACCTGAAATTTAATCTGAATCAGGTAGGCTGTGATTATGGCGCTTGAAGATGTCTATCAACGGAACCTTCATCACCGCACCCACCGAGCAGGTTGGTTACGCGCTGCAGTACTCGGCGCAAATGACGGCTTAGTTTCAACCGCTTCACTGATGATCGGTGTAACGGCTGCAAAGACTGGTGGCGCTGATGCGCAAGCTTTTCTAATCACTGCAGGAACCGCCGGAATCGTTGCTGGTGCAATGTCGATGGCGGTAGGCGAATATGTATCAGTACGTTCCCAAAATGATATTGAAGAGTCAGATCGTTTACTAGAAATTGAACATTTAGCGGTGGATCCTGAATCTGAATTGCTTGAACTGCAAGAGATTTATATAAAGCGAGGTTTAACTCCTGCTCTTGCACTTGAAGTTGCGACTGCAATGCATGCCCGCGATCCGCTCGAGGCCCACCTGCGCGATGAACTCGGACAGTTTCCGCATACCAAGGCGCGACCTGTGCAAGCGGCGGTCGCATCAGCTGCGGCATTTACTTCAGGTGGTTTGATTCCATTTATTGGAGCATTCGCGCCAACACCCGGAAAGGTAGCGATGAGTATCGTCGCCTTCACCGTGATTGGTCTGATCTTTACCGGAATCATCAGCGCGAAGACAGCAGGTTCAAAGATTCTCGCTCCAACGCTGCGAGTAATCCTCGGAGGCTGCTTCGGAATGGCGATCACCGCTGGAATCGGCCAGCTTCTCCATGTGAGCGGGATTTAAGTTACTTTAGATCGAAGGCATGCCCATTTGCGGTAATCCTTGCTACCCTTTCACTCCACTAGCTGTAAAAGGTTAGGAGCATTTAGGGCCAAAGTTGTCCCTCACGATTTTTGATGTGTAGACAACAGGAGTGTGAAATAGATGGCCCTTCCATCTAATTACCCAGCACGTCTTGGTCTTTACGACCCGGCAAACGAGCATGACGCATGCGGCGTTGCAATGGTGGCCACTCTAAAAAAGGTCGCAACACATGAAATTGTTGAAAAGGCTTTAACTGCCCTTCGTAACTTAGAACATCGCGGTGCATCCGGTGCTGAACCGGATAGCGGAGATGGCGCGGGAATATTGATTCGCGTGCCGGATGCTTTCTATCGCGCAGTGGTCGACTTTGATCTTCCTGCAGCTGATTCATATGCAACTGGTATTGCCTTCATCGCGCAAGGTTCAGAAGTTCGCAGTCAAATCGCAAAAATTGCGGAAGAAGAAGGAATTAATATTTTAGGCTGGCGCGATCTGCCGATTAACTCCACATCGCTTGGCAAAACTGCCGTCTCGGTTATGCCACATTTTGACCAACTCTTTATATCCGGCAAGAAGAATGAAACTGGAATTGCTCTAGATCGTTTAGCTTTCTGCTTGCGTAAGCGTGCTGAGCACTCACTAGATCTTTACTTTCCATCTCTTTCTTCGCAGACCATTGTTTACAAAGGAATGCTCACCACCGGACAGTTAGAAGAGTTCTTTCCAGATTTAAGTGATGAGCGCGTTGTTTCTCCTCTGGCGCTAGTCCACTCACGTTTTTCTACCAATACTTTTCCATCCTGGCCTTTAGCCCACCCTTATCGCTTCATCGCCCATAACGGAGAAATCAATACCGTTAAGGGAAATCGCAATTGGATGCGCGCCCGCGAATCGCTACTTGCCAGTGATCTAATTCCTGGAGATCTAAATCGTTTATTTCCAATCGTTGAAATGTCAGGTAGTGATTCTGCATCCTTCGATGAAGTTCTGGAGTTGTTATATCTGGGCGGACGTTCACTGCCACACGCAGTGTTGATGATGATCCCCGAAGCGTGGGAGAACCACGCGACTATGTCGCAGAAGCGCCGTGATTTCTACGCCTTCCATTCATCGCTAATGGAGCCTTGGGACGGTCCGGCTTGTGTGACATTTACTGATGGACATCAAGTTGGAGCGGTACTAGATCGGAATGGTCTGCGTCCTTCACGTTTCTGGGTTACAGATGATGGACTGGTAGTTCTTGCATCTGAAGTTGGCGTATTAGATTTCCCAGCAGAGAAAATCGTCCGCAAAGGTCGTTTGCAACCCGGCAAAATGTTCTTAGTTGATATCGAAGCCGGCCGCATCATTGAAGATGATGAGATTAAAGATGGCTTAGCAGATAGCGCACCGTATGGTGAATGGCTGCACTCCGGAATGATGAGTTTGAGTGATCTACCTTCACGCGAACATATCGTTTATCCGCACTCATCTGTGGTTCGTCGCCAACGCGCATTTGGGTACACCGAAGAAGAGATTCGCATCTTGTTAACTCCGATGGCCAAGAACGGAATGGAAGCGCTCGGTTCAATGGGAACCGATTCGCCAATTGCAGCGCTATCAGAAAAGCCCCGCCTACTCTTTGATTACTTCTCACAACTATTTGCGCAAGTTACAAATCCACCTCTTGATGCTATTCGCGAGGAACTCGTAACAAGTTTGGGCGGATCAATAGGCCCCGAGCACAATCTCCTTGATCCCGGCCCAGCATCTTGCCGCCAAATTTCTCTAGCCTTCCCAGTTATCGATAACGACGAGTTAGCCAAGATCATTCACGTAAACGCCGATGGTGATTACCCTGGTTTGGAAAGTTATGTAGTTCGTGGCTTATTCCCAGTTACTGGTGATGGCAACACACTTCACACCCGTTTGGAAGAGATCAAGCGCGAAGTATCTGATGCAATCGCAGCTGGTGCACACATCATTGTTCTTTCAGATCGCAACGGTGATGCCGAAGATACGCCGATCCCATCCCTGTTACTTACTGCCGCAGTACATCACCATTTAATCCGAGAAAAGACGCGCACCAAAGTTGGACTAGTCGTTGAGGCGGGCGATGTTCGCGAAGTTCACCACGTTGCATTGCTAATTGGCTACGGCGCTGCTGCCGTTAACCCTTATCTAGCAATGGAATCTGCAGAAGATTTAGTCTTGCAAGGCGTGATCACAGGAATTACTCCGGAAAAAGCTGTAAGAAATGTGATCAAGAGCCTCGGCAAAGGCGTATTAAAAGTTATGTCCAAGATGGGTATTTCTACGATTGCCTCTTACACCGGCGCTCAAGTCTTTGAAGCGATCGGTTTATCGCAAGAAGTAGTTGATGAGTACTTCGTAGGTACAACTTCACGACTTGGTGGAATCAGCCTGGATGTAATCGCCGAAGAAACTATCGCGCGCCATCACATCGCATATCCCGTCGGGGGAGAGATTCCAGGCACCAAGCGCCTGCCAATCGGTGGTGAGTACCAATGGCGCCGTGATGGTGAGCCGCATCTATTTAATCCCGAGACTGTCTTTACCTTGCAGCACTCCACGCGCTCCAAGCGCTACGACATCTTTAAGCGCTACACAAGCAAAGTCGATACACAGAGCAAAGAGCTGATGACTCTGCGAGGTCTCTTCGCCTTCAAGGAAGGAGAACGTGTGGCCATTTCAATTGATGAAGTCGAGCCAATTTCAGAGATAGTAAAACGTTTCTCAACTGGTGCCATGTCTTACGGTTCAATATCGCAGGAAGCGCACGAAACTTTAGCGATCGCGATGAACCGACTTGGTGCTAAATCAAACACTGGTGAAGGCGGGGAAGATCCAACTCGCTCCGTGACTATGGCAAATGGTGATTCCAAGCGCAGCGCAATTAAACAAGTTGCGAGTGGTCGCTTTGGCGTAACAAGTGATTACCTAGTAAACGCAGATGATATTCAAATCAAAATTGCACAAGGAGCAAAACCTGGTGAAGGCGGCCAGCTTCCTGGCAACAAGGTCTATCCATGGATTGCCAAGGTGCGTTATTCAACCCCTGGCGTTGGTCTAATTTCACCACCGCCACATCACGATATTTATTCGATTGAAGACCTTGCGCAATTGATTCACGATTTAAAGAACGCCAATAAGAATGCCCGCATCCACGTCAAATTAGTCGCTGAAGTCGGCGTTGGCACCGTTGCTGCCGGTGTATCAAAAGCACATGCCGACGTTGTATTGATCTCTGGCCACGATGGTGGAACCGGTGCATCACCACTTACTTCGCTCAAGCATGCTGGTGCTCCATGGGAACTTGGTTTGGCAGAAACGCAACAGACCTTGCTTCTAAACGGGCTCCGCGATCGCATTGTTGTACAAGCAGATGGTCAGCTTAAGACTGGTCGCGATGTTGTAATCGCCGCGTTGCTGGGTGCGGAAGAGTATGGATTTGCTACTGCGCCGCTGGTTGTTTCAGGTTGCGTAATGATGCGCGTCTGTCATTTAGATACTTGCCCAGTTGGAGTTGCAACGCAAAACCCAGAGTTGCGAAAGCGCTTCACTGGAAAGCCAGAGTTTGTTGAAACATTCTTTGAATATATCGCCGAAGAAGTCCGCGAAATCTTGGCCAAGCTTGGATTCCGCACACTTCAGGAAGCTATCGGCCACGTTGAATATCTAGATACCCGTGATGCAGTAAATCACTGGAAGGCGAGCGGGCTTGATCTAGCACCATTGTTGGTTCGCCCAGATGTGGATTCACCACTTCATCGCACAACGGTGCAAGATCACGGACTTGCTGCTGCTTTAGATAATCAGCTGATCGCACTTGCCGCTGCGGCACTTGATAAGAAAGAACCAGTCCGTATTGATCTGCCGGTCCGCAACGTAAACCGCACGGTCGGCACAATGTTGGGTGCAGAAGTTACGCGACGTTTCGGCGCTGAAGGACTTCCGGTCGGAACTATTGATGTCACGCTGCACGGATCTGCTGGTCAATCACTCGGCGCATTTTTGCCGCGCGGAATAGCGATACGACTTTACGGGGATAGCAATGACTATGTCGGTAAAGGCATCTCAGGTGGACGGGTAATTGTTCGACCAGATGAGCGCGCTAAATTTACTTCTCAAGATAATGTCATAGCCGGCAACGTTATTGGATATGGCGCAACATCCGGTGAGATATTTATTCGCGGATTAGTTGGAGAAAGATTCTGTGTCCGCAATTCTGGCGCGACTGCAGTTGTTGAAGGCGTTGGCGATCATGGATGTGAATATATGACTGGTGGAACTGTGGTCATATTAGGTCGCACAGGCCGCAACTTTGCTGCTGGCATGTCAGGCGGCCGCGCTTTTGTGCTAGATCTAAATCCGGCACAAGTAAATACCGAGATGGTAGATATCTTGGCCGTTCCCGAAGATCAGCGCGAATTACTAAAATCTATAATTTCTACCTTCCACACCGAAACCGGTTCTGAAGTTGCCGCTGATCTGCTTAAGAATTGGAGCGCCGCAGTAAATCGCATCTCCTTGATTATGCCGCGCGATTATGCCCGAGTACTTGCCGCAATTGAAAGAGCGACAAAAGATGGTCTTCCAGTTGATCAATATGTAATGGAGGTAGCAGCAAATGGCTGATCCAAAGGGATTTTTAACTACGCCACGCGAAATGCCCAAGCGCCGTCCAGTAGATGTGCGCATCCTAGATTGGCATGAAGTTTATGAGCCACAGAGTATTGAGCACTTACAGAAGCAAGCAGGGCGCTGTATGGATTGTGGAATTCCCTTCTGTCACGAAGGTTGCCCACTCGGAAATCTAATTCCCGAATGGAATGATCTGATGTGGCGCGGCGATAAAGAAGAAGCGATGGCGCGGTTGCATGCCACCAATAACTTCCCGGAATTCACTGGCCGTTTATGTCCGGCTCCTTGCGAGACTGCTTGCGTAATCGGAATCAACGCAGATGCGGTGACAATCAAGCAGGTAGAACTGCGCACAATTGAAGAAGCTTTTGGCGCTGGAAATGTAAAGCCAACTCCTCCTGATCGCTTAACTGGCAAGACAGTTGCGGTTATTGGTTCTGGTCCCGCAGGGCTTGCTGCCGCACAACAGTTAACGCGTGCTGGGCATACCGTGGCAGTTTACGAACGCGCCGATAAAATCGGTGGCCTGCTGCGCTACGGAATCCCAGAATTTAAAATGGAGAAGAGCGTGCTGGATCGCCGTTTAAATCAAATGGAGAAAGAGGGAACACGCTTTCGTCCGGGCGTAGATGTCGGTGTTGAAGTAACCGGCGCAGATTTACGTAGAAAATATGATGCCATCGTATTGGCGGTCGGTGCTACCCAATGGCGCGATCTTCCAATTAAGGGGCGCGAGAATAAAGGCGTTTACCAAGCGATGGAGTTTCTGCCTTGGGGAAATAAGCAAGCTCTTGGTGAAGTTACTAATCCAGATATTAACGTTGCCGGAAAGCATGTAGTTATCTTGGGTGGGGGAGATACCGGCGCAGATTGCCTCGGTACTTCTATCCGTCAAGGCGCCGCTAGCGTTACACAATTAGAGATTATGCCGCGACCAAGTGAAGAACGTCCGAGCGGACAACCTTGGCCGACTTATCCAATGATTTACCGCGTTTCTTCTGCACACGAAGAGTTAGATAATCGTGTCTTCGCTGTTAGCACTGAAGAATTTATCGGAGATGGCAACGGAAATCTCAAAGCGTTAAAGATTGTGGAAACAAAGTTTGTTAATGGAAAGTTCGAGCCAGTTGCCGGCACTGAGAAGGAAATCCCAGCTGATTTCGTCTTCTTAGCGATGGGCTTTACCGGACCTGAAAAATCAGCGATTCTTACCCAACTTGAAGTTGAATTTGATGATCGCGGAAATATTAAGCGTGATGAGAACTATCAGAGCAACGTCGAAGGAATATTTGTGGCCGGCGATGCCGGTCGCGGCCAGTCACTAATTGTTTGGGCAATCGCCGAAGGGCGCAGCGCTGCAGCAGGTGTCGATAAATACCTCGAAGGGGAAACCCAATTACCTGCGCCAATCGAACCAACTGACCGTTCACTTATGGTTTAAAGACTTCATTCAACTAACAAGTAATTAACTTAATTAGATAAGGTAGCCACATGCGTCGCGCGAAGATTGTTTGCACAATGGGTCCAGCAGTTGAATCTGCTGAAAAGGTCCGTGAGTTAATCGACGCTGGAATGAATATGGCCCGCCTCAATCTCTCGCATGGTGGGTATCCAGAACATCAAGCCCGCTTGGACCAGGTACGTCTGGCTTCAAAAGAAGCCGGCGTTCCAGTAGCAATTTTGGTCGACTTACAAGGTCCCAAGATTCGCTTAGCGCGATTTAAAGCAGGACCACACGATTTACTTCGTGGAGATATTTTTACGATTACTACAGATGACGTTGAAGGAACCAAAGATCGCGTCGGTACAACTTATAAAGGTTTACCCGGAGATTGTAAAAAGGGTGATCGGATTTTGATCGATGATGGAAAAGTTACCGTTGAAGTAATTGAAGTTAAGGGTAACGATGTTGTCACGAAGGTTATTGAACCTGGCGCTGTAAGCAACAATAAAGGCATCAACTTGCCTGGTGTAGCCGTTTCAGTTCCCGCGCTTTCTGAGAAAGATATGGATGATCTTCGCTGGGGCTTAAAAGCCGGGGCTGATTTCATCGCGCTCTCATTTGTTCGCAGCGCAGATGACATCGTCGATGTGCACCGCATTATGGATGAAGTCGGAATTCGCATCCCAGTAATCGCCAAGATTGAAAAACCACAGGCGGTAGAAAATTTGCAAGAGATCGTCAACGCCTTTGATGGCATTATGGTCGCGCGCGGAGATCTAGGTGTTGAGCTGCCAATCGAAGAGGTGCCGCTGGTACAGAAGCATTGCATTCAGTTAGCTCGTGAAGCAGCCAAGCCGGTAATCGTTGCAACTCAGATGCTCGATTCAATGATTACAAATTCACGCCCCACCCGCGCCGAAGCCACAGATTGCGCAAACGCTGTTCTAGATGGCGCTGACGCTCTGATGTTATCTGGCGAAACTTCTGTTGGCGCATTCGCAATTGAATCTGTTCAAACTATGGCGCGCATTATTTCCCACACAGAAGAAGGCGGAATGGACATGATCCGCCCAATGAAATCAACGCCCAAGACCAAAGGTGGCGCAATCACTAAGGCAGCAGCTGAAGTCGGGGCAATTGTTGGCGCTAAATACTTAGTTACCTTCACTCAATCTGGTGATTCAGCGCGTCGCACTGCACGTTTGCGTTCACCTATTCCGATCTTGGCATTTACACCTGAAATTGGAACGTATAACCGGATGGCCCTGGATTGGGGAGTAGAGCCAGAGTTAACTGCAATGGTTAAGCACACCGATGAAATGGTTATGCAGGTTGATACTTTTCTACTTAAGTCGAAGCGCTGCAACGAGGGTGAGCTAGTTGTAATTGTCGCTGGATCACCTCCTGGAATTCCAGGATCAACGAACGCTATGCGCGTTCACCGCGTGGGAGATGCCGTGGGAGGCGCGGCTCCGGCCTACCGTTAAGATTTGTGGATAAAGGCCTCGGTACTCCAACGGTAGAGAGGGCAGTCTCAAACACTGCATAGTGTCGGTTCGAATCCGACTCGAGGCACATGAACTCAACCAGCAAAGCGACACCACCTCAGATCAGAATTCTGGTCGCCGAAGATGAGGCGCTGATCCGTATGGATCTAGTCGAGATGTTAAATGAAGCCGGTTACGAAGTTGTGGCCGAAGCCGCCGATGGCGCGGAGGCAATTGAGTTAGCGCAATTGCATAAACCAGATTTAGCAATTCTCGATGTGAAGATGCCAGTCCTTGATGGAATCTCTGCAGCAGAGAAAATAATTGCAATCGCACCAGTTTTAATGTTGACCGCATTTTCACAACGCGAACTTGTCGAACGTGCCCGTGATGCCGGAGTAATGGCATATGTTGTAAAGCCTTTTTCTATTGGTGATTTAGTACCGGCGATTGAAATTGCGATCAGCAGACATTTGCAGATGCGTAGCCTTGCCGATGAAGTTGCCGATCTGCACGAACGATTAGAGACTCGTAAGTTAATAGATCGCGCTAAAGGGATATTGATGCAAGCTTTAAATCTCTCAGAGCCCGAATCCTTTTCTTGGATCCAACGGGCGGCTATGGATCGCCGAATGACCATGAAAGAGGTCGCCCAAGCCGTAATCTCACCCGATGCCGTCCCTGGCAATTAGGTCAATAAATACCCCCGAACGTAACCAAACCTTTATAAACCCACGCTCAATTTCAGTTTGATAGATCACACTTCCAGCCTTTAGACTTCCAGCCTCCCTGTCCCGGGACACATGCAACAAAAAACAGGAAGGCAATACATGAACAAGAAGATCAAAGCTTCTGCTGCACTCGTTGCCGCATTCGCGCTTTCATTTGGCGCATTTGCAACAACATCTGCATCAGCTGCAACAACAGTAAAGATCGCTTACCAAGGTCCATTAACTGGTCCAGAAGCGCAGACAGGAACTGACTCAATTCGTGGAGTTAAGCTTGCTGTAATGATGTACAACGCAACAAATCCAGCCGTAAAGGTTGAAGTTTTCGAAGGTGACGACCAGGGCGATGACGCACAGGGCGGAACAGTCGGAGCAGGTATCGCAAATGATGCTGCAGTAATCGGTGTTCTAACTGCTTACTCAGGTCCAACAATTGCAGCACTTCCTAGCTACAAGGCAAAGGGAATTGCAATCGTTTCACCTTCAGCAACACGTGCATGCCTTACAGATCCAACAAATGCTTGCTACGGTGCACCGGTTTTCCACCGCATCGTTTCAAATGATGATCTACAAGGCCCAGCTCTTGCTCGCGTTGCAACAAATGGTGTGAAGGATCCAACAGTATTCATCGTTGATGATCAATCTTCATACTCAGTTGGTCTTACAGCTGCTGTTAAGAAGGCTCTTGGAACTGCATACGAAGCAGGCGATTCTGCTGCTAAGGGTGCTGTTTCAGATTTCTCAGCAACAATTGCAAAGATCAAGCAGACTAAGTCAAACGTAGTTATCTACACTGGTTACTATGCAGATGGCGCTAAGTTCCTTAAGCAACTTCGCGACAAGGGTTACAAGGGCGTATATGCTGCAGGCGACGGAGTTCTTAACTCACAGTTCCCTAAGCTAGCCGGCAAGAAGCAATCAGAAGGTGCACGTCTAACAGCTCCAACAGTTCCTCTCGATGTAGCATCTCCAAAGATTTATGCTGCATTTAAGAAGGAATTCAAAGCTGAACCAGGCGTTTACTCAACTGAATCCTTCGATGCTACAAATATCTTCCTCCAGGGCATTAAGGCTGGAAAGACAACCCGTGCAGATATGCTTGCCTACTTGAACTCATCTTCATTTAGCTACAAGAACACTGCCGGAATCACAATCAAGTTCCAAGCAACAGGCGATCTATCAGGCTCAGGCTTGATGAACCAGTTCGTTGTGAAGGCTGGAACAATTAAGCTCAACGGCAAGGCGTAATTAAGCAAAAATTCTTGGCCCTGGTCTTAAGATCAGGGCCAAGAATTTTGCATTTCTGGTGTATTTTACAATTCGCATTCAAGCCAAGGGAGATTAAGTGGATTTCTCAATCCTAACCGATCAATTTGCATCGCTAACATTCGATGGAATTGCCCTCGGTTTTATCTACGTTCTTATCGCCCTTGGCTACACGATGGTTTATGGCGTTCTACGACTAATCAACTTTGCAAATTCTGAAGTATTTATGCTCGGTAGTTTCACAACAATTTTGGTAGCAACAAAGCTATTTCATCACACAATTGAATCTGATCCGCTCACCGGCTTTAAATTGGTTTACACAATGCTGGCCATGCTTATCGGTTCCATGCTCGTTTCAGGTTTGGTTAGCGTTCTAATTGAAATCGTTGCATATCGTCGCTTACGTGCGCGCACATCTAATCGTCTGACATCTCTTATTTCAGCAATTGGAGTTTCGATAGTTTTATCTGAAGCGGTACGTATGGCGACTAGCTCTGCGCCAATGGGTTCACCACGGTTACTCGATAAAATAACGTTGGTAACTATTTGGGGTGCAGATATTCGCGTCGACACCTTATTGGTTATTGTTTTCGCGATCATCTTATTGATAACACTTGACTTATTCGTAAATAAGACGCGCCTAGGCAAAGGAATCCGTGCCGTGTCGATGGATTACGACACCTCCCGTTTGATGGGAATTAACCTAAATAAAATTATCTCGACTACTTTTTTAATCGGTGGACTCGGAACGGGTGCAGCAGCATTCTTTTACATCACCGTCTACGAAATGACTCGCTTCAGCATCGGATTTGAACTTGGTTTAGCAGCCTTTACCGCCGCCGTTCTTGGAGGTATCGGAAATATTCGAGGTGCTTTTGCAGGCGGTCTTGCACTTGGCCTGATTGAAATGTACGCCTCCGCATTGCTTGGCACTCAGTGGCGCTCAATCACCGCATTCGTCGTCTTAATTCTTGTCTTACTCTTTAAGCCAAATGGAATATTTGGTGAGTCACTCCAGCAGGCGAGGGTATAGATATGTCATTTAATTTACGCGACTGGGGCGCAACGCTTTGGGCTAATGCCAATAAATGGCAGCGTTACGTAATCGCTGGGGTAATCATCGTTGGCGCTTTCTCTCTGCCTTTACTCGAAGGAACGTTTTTCAACACACCATCAACGCCATTCGTGAGCGTTCTCTTCTACCCAATCGGCGTGTATGTCTTAATGGCTCTGGGTCTGAACGTTGTTGTTGGAAAGAGCGGACTTCTGGATCTTGGTTATGTAGCCTTCTACGCAGTAGGAGCTTACTCCGCCGGAATTTTGAGTATGCATACCAAGTTAAATACTTGGGAGATTCTTCCAATTGGTATTGGTTTAGCTATGTTGTCAGGTCTAGTTCTAGGCGCTGCAGTCTTGCGCTTGCGTGGCGATTACTTGGCAATTGTGACTCTAGGCTTCGGAGAAATTATTCGAATAACGGCACTTAATACACCCTCTGTTGGTGGGGCAAACGGAATTACAAATATTCCAAATCCGCCAACAACACTTGGATTTAAATTTGATCTAGACCACGCTAGAAATTACTACTGGACAATATTAATCCTGATCATGATCACTATTATGATCGTGCGCTCCCTTTCAATTCGCCGACCAGGTCGTGCTTGGGAGGCGATTCGCCAAGATGAAGATGTTGCCGAACTCATGGGAGTCAATACCTATAAGTACAAGCTTTGGGCATTTATCTTCGGTGCATCCGTTGGTGGCGCGGGAGGAGTTCTTTTCGCCTCAAAGGCAATGTTTATCGCTCCGAATATCTTTACTTACAATATTTCGATTCTGATCTTAGCGTTCGTTGTATTCGGCGGAATGGGAAATATCTGGGGAGTTGTTTTTGGCGCCGTAGTTCTCTCCTACATTCCAGAGAAGATCCGATTTATCTCAAATGCGCGAATGCTTCTATTTGGTTTGGTTCTGATCATTATGATGAACCTTCGCCCAGATGGCTTACTTCCACGTAAGAAACGCGAAAAGATCGGTGTTGCAGGAGGAAAATCTAAATGAGTACTCAACCAGTTTTAGAGCTTAAAAATGTAACGATGCAGTTTGGTGGTGTAAAAGCTCTCAACCAAGTAAATCTGCATGTAAATAAGGGCGAGATTTGCGCACTTATCGGCCCAAATGGCGCCGGTAAGACCACGGTATTCAATGTGGTCACTGGTGTATACCAACCGACGCAAGGCGAGATCCTTTTCAACGGTAAGGCCTTCAAAGGAAAGAATCGCCACAACATTACAAAAATGGGAATCGCCCGCACTTTCCAGAATGTTCGCCTCTTTGGCGAGATGACTGCACTTGAAAATGTAATCACTGCAACTGATGTCCATAATAAGAGCGGGCTAATTGGATCGATCTTTAGCACTCCACGTTCACGCCGCGAGGAGAAGGCAGGTCGCGCCAAGGCTCATGAAATTCTCGAGTTCATCGGAATTGATCACCGCGCAGATCAGTTGGCGAAAAATCTTCCTTACGGAGATCAGCGCCGCCTAGAGATTGCCCGCGCAATGGGTACCAGCCCTGAAATCATTCTTCTTGATGAGCCAGCGGCTGGGTTTAATCCATCTGAGAAAAAGGCGCTAGCAGAACTAATTATAAGAATTCGTGATCGCGGATACACAGTGCTCTTGATTGAGCACGATATGTCGCTGATCATGGGAATTTCTGACCGAGTTGCAGTTCTAGACTTTGGCGAAAAAATTGCAGATGACCTACCAAGTGTTGTTCAAAATAATCCGAAGGTTATTGAAGCCTATTTAGGAGTGCCAGCAGATGCGTCTTGAAGTTAAAGATTTGCGCGTTCATTACGGCAAGATTGAAGCGATTAAAGGCATCTCCTTTGTTGTAAATCAAGGTGAGATCGTAAGTTTGATCGGTGCCAATGGCGCCGGAAAAACAACAACTCTAAAAACTATCTCCGGTTTACGTAACGTTTCATCAGGACAGATTCTCTTTGACGGTAAAGATATTTCTAAGATTCCTGCGCACGAGCGGGTGGATCTTGGGATCTCTCAAGCTCCAGAAGGCCGCGGAATTTTCCCAGGTATGACCGTGCTGGAAAACTTAGAAATCGGAAAATTTAACCGTAAAAATCGCAAGAATGAGATGGCAGAAGATCTGGAAAAGGTTTACACGCTCTTTCCTCGTTTGAAAGAACGCTTGGGGCAAGCAGGTGGAACGCTCTCTGGTGGCGAACAACAGATGCTTGCGATTGGTCGTGCTTTGATGGCCCGTCCAAAACTACTTCTACTCGATGAGCCATCAATGGGGCTTGCGCCACAGATGATCGCCAACATCTTCAGAATTATTACCGAAATCAATAAGCAAGGCGTAACTATTCTTTTAGTTGAGCAGAATGCACAGCAAGCGCTGCAACGTGCAGATCGTGCCTATGTGCTTGAAACAGGAAATGTCACCAAGGAAGCTAAGGCCTCTGATTTGTTAAACGATCCAGATGTTAAAGCTGCCTACCTTGGTACTGGCGCTCACTAAGTAAGAAGTTACCTCTCAGCCATTTATATTGCTGAAGACGCTACGGTCTTTCAGCCAGAATTAAGCAAGTAATTCTTGCGGTGCAGGTTCGCTGGCCTTTTTCGTTTGTGATTACGACTTCGTAACAGCACATGGTTTTGCCTAGGGAAACTGCTGTTGCGACGCCAGTTACAAAACCAGTTAGCGCAGATTTGTGATGTGTGGCATTGATGTCGACACCAACAATTTTGCGGTTTGGACCTGCATGAAGTTGGGTGCCGACCGAGCCTAAAGACTCGGCGAGAACTACATTGGCCCCACCGTGCAGCAAACCGATTGGTTGGGTATTTCCTTCAACGGGCATGCGTCCGACTAATCGTTCGGGGGATGCCTCCAGAATTTCGATACCCATCTTCTTATCAAGGGCGCCGCTTCCGCGTTCGCGAATCAACTCTAAATAGTTCGGGGTATTTTCTGGCTGCGTCATAGTTCGAAATAGTAACTTGTTAACGAGTACTTCTCTAGGATGACGCCATGGCCCAGAAGAGATTGCTCTTGATCGATGGCCATTCAATGGCATATCGAGCTTTCTTCGCCCTTCCTGCGGAAAATTTCACCACGGCACAAGGCCAGCACACCAATGCGATCTATGGCTTTGCCACGATGCTGATCTCGCTTTTAAAGGATGAGAAGCCAACACATGTGGCAGTTGCCTTCGATGTATCGCGGAAAACTTTTCGGACCGATATCTTCCCGGATTACAAAGCTAATCGCGCAAAGACTCCTGATGAATTTCGCTCGCAGATGTCATATTTAAATGATTTGGTAAAAGGTTTTGGGATTACCCAGTTTGCCCTCGAGGGCTATGAGGCAGATGACATCATCGCCACGATTACCAAGCAAGCAGAGCGCGAGGGTGCCGAAGTATTGATCTGTACTGGTGACCGCGATAGTTTCCAATTGGTGACAGAGAAGACAACGGTGCTTTACCCAAAGCGCGGAGTCTCTGAAATGGCGCGGATGACGCCCGATGCAGTTCAAGAAAAATATGGAATGTCACCAGATCAATACCCCGACTTTGCGGCGCTGCGCGGAGATCCCAGCGATAACTTGCCTTCGGTTCCGGGAGTCGGTGAGAAAACTGCTGCAAAGTGGATTGTGGAATATGGATCTCTCAAAGAGTTAATCGCAAATGTAGATAAGTTAGGTGGAAAAGTTGGGCAATCGCTGCGCGATAACCTCGATGATGTAATTCGAAATCGCGAACTTACTCAATTGATTCACGATGCTCCTATCGAATACCAAGTTGATGCTCTGGCGTGGTCGGGCGTGGCTGAGGCAGATCTAACAAAGCTCTTTGAACAATTGGAATTTAGAACCTTGAAAGATCGCCTTAAGCCAATTCTCAATCCAGATTCAGTTGTAAAGAAAGAAGCGGTTGCGGATGAGTTCATGCTCTTTGCTCCAGTTGTCGAAGGTGGAACGCTAACGCCGGCCGAAGTTGATGCTCGTATTGCGCAACATAAAGGCGAGATTGCCGTTGCCTTTGAAATCCGCGAAGAGAAATTGCATCGTTACGCCGTTGCATTTTCGCAGAACGATGTTCATCTGGTTCACTCATCACAGATGGGGGAGTGGGCGCAAGATGTAAAGATCCCCAAGATCGCCCACGATGCAAAGGCTTTGGCCCGTGAAAATCTTTTCGCTGGAGTTATCTTCGATACCGCTTTGGCGGCGTATCTAGTAAACCCCGGAGTTCGGGCACAGAATTTAAGCGATTTGCTGGAGCGCTGGGGTGATGGCGCAACGATCGATTCGACGACTCCCGAGCAAGAGTTATTAAGCAGCGCAGCAGTTCTATTTACCTTGCGCAAATCTTTAGAGGTTGAGATGCGCGATCGCGGAGTGCTTCCACTATTTAATGACCTTGAACTTCCGATTGCACAGCTCTTAGCGGTTATGGAGAATCGTGGAATAGCAGTTGATCGCAAAGAGCTGGAGAAACTAGCAGTTTTCTTTGAAGGTGAGGTCGCGCGTGAAACCAAGGCAGCGCACCTTGCTGCAGGCCATGAATTCAATGTGGCATCGCCTAAGCAACTGCAAGTAGTTCTATTTGATGAGTTAAAGCTGCCTAAGACTAAGAAGATTAAAACCGGATTTACTACTGATGCCGAAGCGCTTAATTGGCTCTTTGAAAAGACGAAACATCCCCTTTTGGAATCGCTGCTACGTATTCGTGAGACGAAAAAATTAGGCACAACAGTTGAGGGATTGATCGCAGAAATTGGTACAGATGGTCGAATCCGTACCCACTTTGCGCAAACTGTGGCGGCCACCGGCCGCTTATCTTCAGTCGGACCAAATCTACAAAATATTCCAGTTCGCACTGAAGAAGGGCGCAGTATTCGCAATGCATTTATTGCGGGCGCTAGTTACATTTCCTTGCTTACTGCGGATTACAGCCAGATTGAAATGCGCATCATGGCGCATTTATCTAACGATGCAGGGTTGCTAGCCGCATTTGAAACCGGCGAAGATTTACATGCGACTGTGGCCGCTTTGGTCTTTGGCGTGGCCGCAGTTGATGTTGATCCCGAGATGCGCCGTCAGATAAAAGCGATGTCATATGGATTGGCATATGGACTTAGCGCCTACGGTTTGGCTGTTCAGCTAGATCTCTCACCACCTGCCGCGCAAGATTTGATGGATAAGTACTTCCTGCGCTTCGGCGGTATTCGCGATTACCTAAATAGCGTCGTTGTTGAAGCGCGCAAGGTGGGTTACACCGAAACTGTTATGGGCCGTCGCCGGTATCTGCCAGATTTGCTGCACGATAATCGCCAACGCCGTGAGATAGCCGAACGGATGGCGCTAAACGCTCCGATTCAAGGATCTGCAGCGGACATAATCAAGCAGGCGATGCTCAATGTGCAGAAGGCGCTTGTGGCTGAAAAAATGCAGTCGCGTTTATTGCTGCAAGTACACGACGAGTTGATTCTGGAAGTTGTAGCAGGCGAAGAAGAGAGGCTGACTGCGTTGGTGCGACGCGAAATGGCCGCGGCCTATCCGCTAAAGGCACCCCTGGATGTCAGTGTTGGAATCGGTAAGAGTTGGAACGAAGCAGCGCATTAACCATCTTTAAGGTAATTCGCTAAGTATTCGTTGGCGAAATATCTGACATTGCTGCTAAATCTTCTTCCTCAGTTGGAATTCGATCTGCCGCCGCTAAACGCTTGCGTCCAATAGTTAAGATAATAAAACCGGAAATTATCGTGAAAGATGTAATAGACATTGCAAATCGTGGTGAGTATGTCTCGGCGATCCATCCACCAGCTGCAGCACCAATCGACATCAAAGTTCCTTCAACGGTCCAGATCCAACCCATCATGCTTACTGCAGAACCTTTAGGTCGAACTGCTTCCATTACCTCCCAATAGAAAACTTGAATTGTTCCGCCGATTAATCCGAGGAATGCACCTGCGATCGCCATCGACCAACCAGGGTAGGTAAAAACAATTGGGATGGAGATAAAGATCCATACAAAGTAAGTAAGGCGCATCGCTTTTAGCGCAGAAACTCTTTTGGAAACTAGCCCAGCAAGTAACCCACCGACGATGTTGGCAACTCCCATTGCGGTGAAGACCCAAGCGGTGCGATGGGGGACACCTTCTAAAGTTGCGAAGGCAGGAACGGCAACATCGAAAACGCCCCAGCCGAATCCGATGAAACATCCTTCGATCATCAACAATTGAATCGCTTTATGTCTCCAGATTGAGATGTGGTTCTCATCCTTCTTCTCTGGTATCCAATCGCGTGAAACTCGGGTTAGCGCAAGTGATCCACCGCCAACTGCCATAAAAATTGATGCGACAACAAGTGGGCTACCAGGATGAGAAGAAAGCGCCAGAGAAGTCGCTACTACAGGACCAATAACGCCAGCCGTGCTCATTACTGATGTATCAACTGCGTAAGCAGTACGTAAATACTCTTTCGGGACAATTATTTTCCATAATGGACGCACAGATAGATTTATGGGAGGTGCGGAAATTCCCATGATGAAAGCGGCGGCGAGAATCGCGTTCTTATTATCCATAGTGTTTAGGATTAACATCATTGATGCATAACCAGGCACAAAGATTCGCAGCGGCCACTTCTGACCAAATTTATCCATCAAAGTTCCACGCAGACCTGCGGTTGCGGCTCCGGCAACAGAGTTAATTCCAATTGCCAACCCAGCGACTGCAACCGATCCAGTCGTCTGTTGCGCCTTAAAGAAAATTGCGAGTGCCACCATTCCATAGGCGGTTCGCGCCGGGAAAGCAGCCAGAACTAGCACCCAAACATTTGGGATCGTAAAGAGTTCTCGGTAGCGCTTCATTTCCAGTTAGTTTACGCCTGACTTTGTGCGGATTTGCTCTATTTAGCGCTAAAACCGTACGCTTACGCCCGTTCACCAGAATGGTTCTGGAGTCCTATTACTTTCTATCCCTACGGAGCAACTTGAGCACAACATCACCCGTCGTAGCAGTAAACGACATCGGATCGGCCGCAGATTTTCTTGCAGCAATCGAAGGCACAATCAGAAATTTCAATGACGGAGACCTCGTCGAAGGAACAGTCGTACAAGTAGATCGCGAAGAAGTACTTCTTGATATTGGGTACAAGACCGAAGGCGTAATCCCTTCCCGCGAACTTTCAATCCGCCACGATGCAGATCCAAATGACATTGTTAAAGTAGGCGATCGCATTGAGGCGCTCGTTCTGCAAAAAGAAGATAAAGAAGGCCGCACTATTCTTTCTAAGAAGCGCGCACAGTACGAGCGCGCCTGGGGAGATATCGAAGGAAAGAAAGAGCGCGACGAAGTTGTCGTCGGAACAGTTATTGAAGTTGTTAAGGGTGGCTTGATCGTTGATATCGGTCTGCGCGGCTTCTTGCCAGCATCACTCGTTGAAATGCGTCGCGTCCGCGATCTAACGCCTTACATTGGTAAGGAAGTTGAAGCTCGCATTATCGAACTCGATAAGAATCGCAATAACGTAGTTCTTTCACGTCGTGCATTCCTTGAGCAGACTCAATCAGAGTCACGAACCACTTTCTTAAATCAGCTACAAAAGGGTCAAGTACGCACTGGCGTAATTTCATCAATCGTTAACTTTGGTGCATTCGTTGACCTTGGTGGCGTTGATGGCCTGGTTCACGTATCTGAACTTTCTTGGAAGCATATTGATCACCCAGGCGAAGTTGTCGAAGTTGGAGATGAAGTAACCGTTGAAGTTCTCGAAGTTGATTTCGAGCGCGAGCGTGTTTCACTCTCACTTAAGGCAACTCAAGAAGATCCATGGCAAGCATTTGCTCGCACCCACACAATCAATCAGGTTGTTCCAGGTGTTGTGACCAAGCTGGTTCCATTCGGAGCATTTATTCGTGTGCACGAAGGTATCGAAGGCTTGGTTCACATCTCTGAGCTAGCCGAACGCCACGTTGAGATTCCCGAGCAAGTTGTTGCCGTAGATGACGAGCTATTTGTAAAGATCATTGATATCGATCTCGAGCGTCGTCGCATCTCACTTTCGCTCAAGCAAGCCAATGAAGGACATGAAGTTGAGATCGAAGCATTTGATCCAACTCAATACGGAATGGCTGCTCGTTACGATGCTGCTGGAAACTTTATCTACCCAGAAGGTTTCGATCCTGACACACAGGAATGGAAGCCTGGCTTTGATTCACAACGCGAAGAATGGGAACGTCAGTACCAAGAAGCTCAGACTCGATTCCTAGCGCATAAGAAGCAGAAGGCGGAGGCGAAAGCTGCTGACGCTGCTGCTCCTGCAGCAGAAGAAGTTGTTGCTGAAGCAACTGCAGAATAAGTAGTTAAGAAGAAAAGGCTCACCTTCGGGTGGGCCTTTTCTTATGCTCCAAATATCTGCGTACAGGTAGAGTTGTCGCTATGTTGATCGTTGCTTTAACCGGGGGAATTGGTGCCGGTAAATCTCTGGCCGCGCAATATTTCTCAGATCTAGGCGCGAGAGTTGTGGATGCGGACCAACTTGCCAGAGTCGCGATCGAACGCGGCAGCACCGGATTTGATGAAGTGATCTTGCGCTTTGGTGAAAAGATTATGCGCGATGGAGATATCGATCGTAAGGCACTCGCAGAAATTATCTTCTCAGATCCCAAGGCGAAGGAGGATTTGGAAGCGATTGTTCATCCAATAGTTCGCGAACTTTTTGCAGAAGTTGTTTCGGATCTTGCACCTGGTGAAGTTCTAATCTACGAAATTCCACTTCTTGTTGAGTCAGGAGTTGCCAAGAACTTCGACCTGATAATTACCATTGAAGCCGATTTAGAGATCCGTAAAGAGCGACTTCGTAAACGCGGAATGTTTATCTCAGAAATCGAGCGTCGGATAAGCGCCCAAGCCACACGCGAAGAACGGGAAGGGTTGGCTGACCATGTGCTGATCAATAATGGGGATGAGGATTTGCTCCTGCGTGCGGTAGAAAACCTCTGGGAGGAATTACCGCGCAAGGCGAAGTAGGCTAGGAAAATGCGCCCGATCTCTGACCTGCAGCGAAAGGTCGAACCCTTTCAGGTCATTAGTGATTACGTGCCCGCCGGAGATCAACCACAAGCGATCGAAGAAATTGCCCGCAGAATTGATGCCGGCGTCCAAGACGTGGTCTTACTTGGAGCAACTGGTACTGGAAAATCGGCAACAACTGCTTGGTTGATCGAACGCTTGCAGAGACCGACCTTGGTGTTAGCACCGAATAAGACTTTAGCGGCGCAGTTAGCAAATGAATTCCGCGAGTTACTGCCAAATAACGCAGTCGAGTACTTCGTTTCGTATTACGACTATTACCAACCTGAGGCCTATGTTCCGCAGACTGATACCTTTATTGAGAAAGATTCCAGTGTCAACGATGAAGTCGAGCGGCTGCGCCACTCTGCCACAAACTCACTTTTAACCCGTCGCGATGTGATCGTAGTTGCCACAGTTTCTTGTATTTACGGACTCGGCACTCCACAGGAATATATCGATCGCATGATCCGCCTCAAGGTAGGCGATGAGATCGAGCGCAATAAGTTACTTCGCAAATTTGTCGATGTGCAGTACCAAAGAAACGATATGGCCTTCGAGCGCGGCACCTTCCGCGTTCGTGGTGACACGATCGAGATCATCCCGATGTATGAAGAGTTAGCTATTCGAATCGAGATGTTCGGCGATGAGATTGAAAAGATAATGACTTTACATCCGCTGACCGGTGAGATTCTGCGTGATGAGACTGAAATTTATATCTTCCCAGCGACTCACTACGCTGCTGGTCCAGAAACGATGAAGCGAGCGATGGGGGAGATCCAGGATGAGCTGCAGATTCAACTCAATCTCTTTGAAAAGCAGGGGAAATTACTAGAAGCACAGCGCTTAAAGATGCGCACTACCTTTGATCTCGAGATGATGGAACAACTTGGTTTCTGTTCGGGAATTGAAAATTACTCAAGGCATCTAGATGGCCGTGCACCAGGTTCTGCCCCAAACTGTTTATTAGATTATTTCCCAGAAGATTTTTTATTAGTTATCGATGAGAGCCACGTAACTGTTCCGCAGATCGGTGCCATGTTTGAAGGCGATGCATCTCGTAAGCGCACATTGGTCGAACACGGTTTTCGCCTTCCAAGTGCGATGGATAACCGCCCGCTGAAATGGCCAGAATTCCTCGAACGCGTGGGACAGAAGTTATTCCTGTCTGCCACTCCTGGAAAATATGAAATGGCGAAGGTCGAAGGCGATGTTGTCGAACAAGTCATCCGTCCCACAGGTTTGGTTGATCCAGCAATTATTATCAAACCGATTAAAGGTCAGATCGATGATCTCTTAAATGAGATTAATATCCGTGTGGCCAAGAATGAACGTGTATTAGTAACAACGCTGACAAAGAAGATGTCCGAGGATTTAACGGACTATCTGCAAGAACGCGGAGTAAGAGTGCGTTACTTACACGCTGAGGTCGATACCTTGCGCCGCGTTGAATTGCTTCGCGAGCTGCGTACTGGCGAATACGACGTTCTGATCGGAATCAACTTATTACGCGAAGGCCTGGATCTACCTGAAGTTTCACTGGTGGCGATTTTGGATGCTGATAAAGAAGGATTTTTACGATCCGCTACATCTCTTATCCAAACTATTGGACGAGCGGCGCGAAATGTTTCAGGCGAGGTTCATATGTACGCCGACAATATAACTAAATCGATGGCCCAGGCGATCGATGAAACCAATCGCCGCCGTGCTAAGCAAGTTGCTTACAACGTAGAACGTGGAGTAGATCCACAACCACTTCGCAAGAAGATCGCGGATATTACTGATCAGATCAACCGCGAGAGCGAGGATACGGAAGCGCTCCTATCTCACGAAAAGGGCGGTTCTAAGAAGATCGCTGCGACATCGGGTCTTTATGATAAATCTTCGACCTCCTTGCCGCGCAAAGATCTGGTCGCGTTGATAGGCTCGCTCACCGATCAGATGCGCAACGCAGCTGCTGAGCTTCAATTTGAGGTTGCCGCGCGTTTGCGCGATGAGATCAAGTTATTGAAGAAAGAGTTACGGATGATGGAAGAGGCTGGGGTTTGAGCATCGATAAATTGGTTGTACGCGGAGCACGCGAACATAACCTTAAAAATGTCTCCATCGAACTTCCACGCGATGCGCTGGTTGTCTTCACAGGGCTATCTGGTTCCGGAAAATCTTCGCTCGCCTTCGACACAATCTTCGCTGAAGGTCAGCGCCGCTATGTTGAATCGCTTTCGGCTTATGCGCGTCAATTTTTGGGACAGATGGATAAGCCAGATGTTGATTTCATTGAAGGCTTGTCACCTGCAGTCTCAATTGATCAGAAATCAACAAATCGAAATCCGCGATCGACCGTTGGAACAATCACTGAGGTCTATGACTATTTGCGTCTCCTATTTGCACGTGCGGGACGACCTCATTGCCCTAACTGTGGCAAGGCTGTTACGCGTCAATCACCACAGCAAATCGTGGATCAAATTCTCGATCTGCCTCCAACTACAAAGTTCCAGGTCTTAGCGCCAGTTATTCGGGCACGCAAGGGCGAGTTTGTAGACCTCTTTACCGATTTGGTTACACAGGGATACTCGCGCGCACGGGTCGATGGAGAAGTAATTCAACTCTCTGATGCACCAAAGTTAAAGAAGCAAGAGAAGCACACCATTGAAGTTGTCGTTGATCGCTTAACTGCGAAAGCTGAGAGCAAAACCCGTTTAACCGATTCAATTGAAACCGCTCTGCGCCTTTCCTCTGGAATAGTTTTACTAGATTTTGTCGATGCAAAAGGCTCCGATAAAGAGCGCACCTATAGCGAACACCTGGCTTGCCACGATTGCGAACTCTCCTTTGAAGAGCTAGAACCGCGCTCATTCTCATTTAACTCGCCATTTGGAGCGTGTGAAGAGTGTTCAGGAATCGGCACAAAGAAAGAGGTCGATCTAGATCTAATTATTCCCGATGATTCAATCTCCATTAACGATGGGGCGATTGCGCCGTGGTCTGGCGGACAGTCATCGGATTACTTCCTACGTTTACTAGAAGCTCTCGCTAAGGATATGCCTTTCTCGCTAGATGTACCGTGGAAGAAGATCTCCATTAAAGCTCGCGAAGCGATCCTTAATGGGTATGAATACGAGATTAAGATGAAGTACAAAGGCCGTTACGGGGCACGAAATTACACAACTGGTTTCGAAGGCGTCATTCCATTCATTCATCGCCGCCACGAAGAGACAGATAGCGATTACAGCCGCGATAAGTACGAGGCATATATGCGCGAAATCTCTTGCGAGAAGTGCAATGGAGCTCGTCTCAAGCCCGAAGTTCTTGCCGTGACAATTGGAGATAAAAACATCTCCGAAATTTGCGAACTCTCAATTGCAGATTGCGCCGCCTTCTTAAATCAGATCAAATTAAATAAGCGTGAAGCGCAGATCGCCGAACGGGTCATGAAAGAGGTCCATGCTCGCCTTGGATTCTTATTAGACGTTGGCCTTGATTATTTATCGCTAGCCCGCCCCGCTGGTTCGCTATCTGGTGGTGAAGCCCAACGCATTCGCCTGGCAACTCAGATCGGTAGCGGTTTGGTTGGTGTTCTCTACGTACTAGATGAGCCTTCCATCGGATTACATCAGCGCGATAACAAGCGTTTGATTGAGACGTTGACCCGGCTACGCAATCTAGGTAACACGCTAATCGTTGTTGAACATGATGAAGAAACTATTCGCGCCGCGGATTGGATTGTAGATATTGGACCTGGTGCGGGCGAGCACGGTGGCAAGGTTGTTGTCTCGGGAAGTTATGAAGATTTAATCGCATCCAAAGAATCAATCACCGGGGCATATCTTTCCGGTCGTAAGTCAATAGCCATCCCTAAGCAGCGCCGCGCCATCGATCCAAAACGGAAGTTAGTCGTGAAGGGCGCGAAGGAGAACAATCTTAAAGATATTGAAGTTGAAGTTCCGTTGGGTGTATTTGTCTCTGTCACAGGAGTAAGCGGTTCGGGTAAATCAACGCTGATAAATGATATTTTATATACAACACTTGCTAATAAATTAAATGGTGCGCGCTTAGTACCTGGTCGCCATCGCACCATTACCGGAATCGATTTGCTGGATAAAGTCGTGCACGTTGATCAATCACCAATTGGGCGTACACCTCGTTCGAATCCAGCTACATATACCGGTGTCTTCGACAAGATCCGTGCTCTCTTCGCTGAAACAACTGAAGCCAAGATCCGTGGATATCAACAAGGTCGTTTCTCATTTAACGTAAAGGGTGGGCGCTGCGAAAATTGTTCTGGCGATGGAACCATCACGATCGAGATGAACTTCTTACCTGATGTTTATGTGCCTTGTGAGGTCTGCCATGGCGCGCGATATAACCGGGAAACTCTAGAAGTCCATTACAAGGGTAAAACGATTGCAGAAGTGCTCAATATGCCGATCGAAGAGGCGAGTGGTTTCTTTGAATCGGTGCCAGCGATCGCGCGTTATTTGAAGACGCTCAGCGATGTCGGTCTTGGATATGTTCGATTAGGGCAATCTGCACCAACGCTGTCAGGCGGTGAAGCGCAACGCGTAAAACTGGCCACCGAACTGCAACGTAGATCAACTGGCCGCACGATATATGTACTTGATGAGCCAACAACAGGTCTGCACTTTGAAGATGTTAACAAGTTGCTGACCGTACTCAATCGCTTGGTAGATACTGGAAATACCGTTGTTGTCATTGAACACAATCTCGATGTTATTAAATGTTCCGACTGGGTTATCGATATGGGCCCAGAAGGCGGATTCCGTGGTGGCAAAGTTATTGCAGAGGGAACGCCAGAGGATGTCGCAAAGGTCAAGGAGAGTTACACTGGATATTACTTGGGAGAGATTTTGGCGAGCAATCGCACGCCAGCGAAGAAAAAAGCTGCTGTGAAGTAAATGTCGGATCCCGCAAGTTACCGTCCCAAGGAGATCCCTGAGCTGCCTGGCGTTTATCGGTTTTACAATGGTAAAGATAAAGTTATTTATGTCGGCAAGGCAAAGAATTTAAAGAATCGTTTAACCACATACTTTGGCGCGAATCTAGCTCGCAAGACAGATCGCATGGTCCACGAAGCGGTTCGAGTTGATTGGACGATTGTTGGTACAGAATTAGAAGCCCTCGCCCTCGAATTCTCCTGGATTAAGCAGTATCAACCGACTTATAACGTCCAGTTTAAGGACGATAAGTCGTATCCATACCTAGCGATCTCAATGCAGGATGAATTTCCGCGCATCTTTATAACCCGAAAAGAGAAGCGCCAGGGGCTTAAATACTTTGGTCCTTACACAAATGCGTGGGCCTTGCGTAATACATACGAGGTGCTGCTAAAAGTATTTCCAGTGCGCTCTTGCAGTGAAGGAAATTTCAAACGAGCGCAACGCAGTAAACGACAATGTTTATTGGGGGATATCGGTAAGTGCGCAGCTCCTTGCGTTGGTTGGGTTACTCCCTCAGAGCATCGTGAAATTGCCGTCAAGCTTGATGCCTTTATGGAGGCCGGCATGGAAGATATTCTGCCGAAGTTACGAGAAGAGATGGATCTTGCAGCCAGCCGGGAAGAGTTTGAACGCGCAGCCAGGATCCGAGATCAAATTGAATCTTTTGAAAAAGCCCAGAGATCGACGCAAGGAAATCTCTCAGATGATCTAGATGGTGATTTCATTTCAATTCATGAAGAAGGGTTGCACGCCGCGGGATCGATATTTATGGTGCGTAGGGGATCAATCAAAGGTTCCAGATCTTGGATCGTTGATCAAGCGCGCGCGCTCGAGGGAGATGATCAAGTGGCATCGCTCTTCTTCTCGATTTACAACGGCGCAGCCCCTGCCGATATCCCCAATGAGATTTATCTAAATCGCGAACCAAATGATCAGCTAGCGCTAGAAGGTTGGTTGAGTGAATTGCGTGGTGCGAAGGTGGCGATCAAGGTTCCGCAGCGTGGTGAGAAAGTTGAACTATTGCAGACTGTAGATCGCAACGCACATTACGCGCTTATTCAATTCTTAAGCAAGCGGGCCACCGATGCAGCGGTGAGTGGTAAAGCGCTGCTGGAAATTGAAGATCAGCTGCAGTTGAAGAGAACTCCGTTACGTATTGAGTGCTTTGATATCTCAAATATTTCGGGAACCTCAGTCGTGGCATCGATGGTCGTTTTTGAGGATGGTCTGGCGAAGAAGAGTGAATATCGTCGCTTCATTATCGATACCACCACAGCTTCTGATGACACACGCGCAATGCACCAAGTGATAACGCGAAGGATGAAGCGTTTACTAAATGATCGCGCTGCAGACGAATCCGATGTTGCAGAAATAGGCGGCAAATTGAGCAAGTTCTCCTACCCACCACAGTTAATTGTTGTTGACGGGGGAGCGCCGCAGGTTGCGGCAGCTCAGCGCGCCTTAGATGAATTAGGAGTTACCGATGTTGCGCTCTGTGGATTAGCCAAACGTTTAGAAGAAGTCTGGTTACCGCGAAATTCTGATCCGTTGATTCTGCCGCGCACGAGTGAAGGAATGTACTTACTCCAGCGAATTCGCGATGAAGCCCATCGCTTTGCAATTACCTTCCACCGCTCACGCCGTTCCAAGGTGATGCTGGAATCTGTGCTTGATGATATTCCGCAGATGGGCCGTTCGCGTCGCGCTGCCTTATTGGAACGATTCGGTTCAGTCGCTGCTTTACGGAAAGCGAGCTTGATCGAGTTAGCGCTGACGCCGGGCATTGGCGAAAAGATCGCCGAAGTTATCTTCGATTATCTGCAACGCCAGCGCGAGAGTTCTGAGGCACAAAGCGTTGATATGCAGACGGGGGAGATCCTATGAATTTAGCGATCCTTGACAGTGCAGGCAGAATATAGCCATGGCCAATAAAGAGTTATTGATCGTGACCGGAATGTCTGGCGCCGGACGATCCACGGTGGCCCACGCTCTGGAAGATCTCGGTTGGTATGTAGTCGATAACTTACCGCCTGCGCTCTTGCCCGAACTTGCGACGCAGACCAATAGTTCTGAGATCACATCTCTGGCTGTCGTAGTAGATGTTCGCGGAGGAAAGTTCTTCGATGCTTTAAATAATTCTCTACAAAGCCTCAAATCAAATGGTGTTGCTTATCGTTTGCTCTTTTTAGATGCGACCGATCAATCGCTAGTACAACGTTTCGAATCAACTCGGCGCCCACATCCGCTTCAGGGTAAAGATCGCATAGTCGATGGCATCGCGCGCGAACGTGCCAAACTTGAAGAGTTACGCTCTCAGGCCGATGTCGTGATTGATACCTCAAATTTGAATGTTCATCAGTTGGAGAAGCGAGTAGGCGAAATATTCTCGGCCGGAATGTTAGATGCGATCCGTATCAACGTACTCTCTTTTGGCTATAAGTACGGAATTCCAGTAGATGCCGATCTGGTCTTAGATTGTCGCTTTATTCCGAACCCACATTGGATACCCGAACTGCGCCCGCTGACCGGGTTAACAACGGAAGTCTCCAAAAAGGTTTTAACCAGTGAAGGCGTTACCGAATTTGTTAAGAGCTACGTCTCTGTGATTCGCCAGATGATGCCTGGGTATATACGTGAAGGCAAGAAGTATGTAACCATCGCGATCGGATGTACCGGTGGAAAACATCGCAGCGTTGCAATCGCCGCTGAAATTGCTCGCCAACTATCTTCGGAAGCCTCTGATATTGAAATTTCTGCACACGCCACCCATCGTGATGTTGGTCGTGAATGAGTGGGCGTAACCCTCGCGTAGTTGCTTTAGGTGGTGGCCATGGTTTAGCCGCAACGTTATCTGCGCTGCGAGGAGTTACTTCTGAGATAACTGCAATTGTTACCGTCGCCGATAACGGTGGGTCGAGCGGACGTCTACGCGATGAATTTTCGATTATTCCACCAGGAGATTTGCGGATGGCACTTGCCGCACTTTGTGGTGATGATGAATGGGGCCGCAGTTGGGCTGAAATTATGCAATATCGCTTCGCCAGTAACGGTCCGCTAGATGGGCACGCTGTCGGTAATCTCTTACTAGCAGCACTTTGGAATAAGGGTGAAGATCCAGTTGCAGGTTTAGATCGCGTTGGCGCACTCCTAAAAGTTATCGGTCGAGTCTTACCAATGTCGAAAGAACCGCTAGATATTGAAGCGACTTTTACTAACTCAACTGGAAGATTTATCGTTAAAGGCCAAGTTGAAGTGGCCACGGCGAAAGGGCGCCTGGAATCTTTAAGGCTTGAACCAGAGAACCCAGCTGCACGTGAAGAATCTTTGGCTGCGATAGAAGAAGCCGACTGGATAGTTATGGGACCCGGATCTTGGTTCTCCAGCGTCTTGCCACATTTATTGGTACCAGAACAACGACAAGCGCTAATAGATTCCAGTGCCAAGAAATTCTTAATTTTAAATCTAGATTCAGCTAGCGTCAGTGGGCAAACTTTTAATTCGGGGGAGTTCTCGGGATATACCCCGCTCGAACATATTAAAATCTTACAGAAATATGCTCCAGGCCTGCACTTTGATTATTTAATTGCAGATGAGAGCCTAGATTTACATGGCGATGAGATGAAGGAATATCTTTCAAGTACAGGTGGAGAGTTATTGGCTGCGGATTTACGCGATAGCACGACGTTAATACATCACAGTTCCAAGAAATTGACCTCGCTTTTCACGCACATTTCCAGCAAAACCCTGCTTGGATAAGCCCATGGCAATGACCGCAGCAGTCAAAGACGAGCTCAGTCGTCTCTCAGTGACTAAACCGTGTTGTCGTAAAGCCGAAGTTTCGTCACTGCTGCGTTTTGCCGGTGGCTTACATATCGCCGCTGGAAAAGTTGTAATTGAAGTAGAGCTCGATACCTCACAGAGTGCGCGTCGATTAAAGAAAGATATTGCAGATATCTACGGCCACGATAGCGATTTAGCGGTTCTCTCATCGAGTGGTCTGCGCAAAGGAAGTAGATATGTCGTAAGAGTTATCGAAGCCGGTGATTCGTTAGCTCGTCAGACCGGTTTAATCGATAGCAATGGTCGCCCCGTGCGAGGTCTTCCACCACAAGTTGTAGCAGCGAATATTTGCGATGCCGAAGCTGCTTGGCGCGGTGCTTTTATCGCGCATGGCTCACTTACCGAACCTGGCCGATCATCATCACTTGAGATAACTTGTCCCGGACCAGAAGCCGCGCTTGCTCTCGTTGGAGCGGCTCGACGTTTAGGAATAACTGCAAAGGCGCGCGAAGTTCGTGGCGTTGATCGGGTAGTTATTCGTGATGGCGATGCGATCGGTATTCTTCTTACTCGCTTGGGTGCACACGAAAGCGTTCTGGCTTGGGAGGAGCGAAGGATGCGTCGCGAAGTTCGAGCAACTGCTAATCGTTTAGCAAATTTTGATGATGCAAATCTTCGTCGCTCTGCACGTGCCGCTGTTGCCGCTGCGGCTCGAGTACAGCGCGCGATGGAAATTTTAGGTCCCACGATTCCCGATCATTTAAAAGAGGCTGGTGAATTACGGATTAGTCATGGCCAAGCAAGTTTGGAAGAACTCGGTTCACTTGCAGCGCCACCGATGACTAAAGATGCGATAGCTGGTCGCATCCGCCGACTCTTAGCAATGGCTGATAAGCGCGCGGGTGAGCTCGGTATTCCTGATACCGAAGCCGGCCTTTCACCAGATCTTCTCAATTAGTTAATCTGATTGAGCGTAATTCCTACGCGTAGGTAACGGTGCGTGGCTGGTAACATTAGCCACGACCCCAACGATGTGGCAGTTTATTTGCCATATACCCATCTGGTGCTAATGATTTTGGCAGCGGGTCCTTACACTTCTAAAGCGAGGTTTTCACGTGATTAATGTTGGAATTAATGGATTTGGACGAATTGGCCGCAACTTCTTCCGCGCCGCACTCACCAACCCAAATATAAATATCGTAGCTATAAACGATCTAACCGATAATGCTACTTTGGCTCACCTTTTAAAGTACGACTCAATCTTGGGCCGCCTAGGCCTTGAAGTTACATATACCGAAGAGACCATTACTGTCGGTGGCAAGACCATGAAGGTATTTGCAGACCGTGATCCAGCAAATCTTCCTTGGGCCTCAGTTAAAGCCGATATCGTCATTGAATCAACTGGCCACTTCACTAAAGCCGCTGATGCCAAGAAGCACATCACCGCTGGCGCCAAGAAGGTAATCATTTCTGCTCCGGCATCTGATGAAGACATCACAATTGTAATGGGTGTAAATCACGACAAGTACGACCCAGCCAGCCATCACGTAATCTCTAACGCATCTTGCACAACTAACTGCCTGGCGCCTATGGCGAAGGTCTTGCAAGATAACTGGGGAATTGTTAAGGGCTTAATGACAACCATTCACGCTTACACAAATGATCAGGTAATTCTTGACTTCCCGCACAAGGATCTACGCCGCTCACGCGCTGCAGCAACAAATATGATCCCAACATCAACAGGGGCTGCAAAGGCGATCTCTTTAGTTATGCCAGAGTTAAAGGGCAAGCTTGATGGATATGCAATGCGCGTTCCAGTTCCAACTGGATCTGCAACTGATTTGACTGTGGAACTTGCTAAGGAAGCAACTGCCGCAGAGATCAATGCTGCAATGAAGGCCGCTGCTAATGGCGGACTTAAGGGATTCCTTTCTTACACAGAAGATCCAATCGTTTCATCAGATATCGTCACCGATCCTTCATCTTGTATCTTCGATTCCGGCCTAACAAAGGTAATTGGAAATCAGGTCAAGGTTGTTGGTTGGTATGACAATGAATGGGGTTATTCAAACCGTTTGGTTGACCTCGTAGGCCTTGTCGGAAAATCTCTCTAATTTAGATGGGCGATTCTGCAAATAAAACGCTACAAAGTTTTGATGTAGCCGGCAAGCGAGTATTCCTTCGCTGTGATCTCAACGTCCCTTTAAAGGATGGAAAGATCACCGACGATGGACGCATTCGCGCCTCGCTGCCGACTATCAAAACACTTTTAGCAAATGGCGCAAGTTTGGTAATTGCCGCACACCTCGGGCGACCAAAAGGCGAAGCAAAACCAGAATTATCGTTAGCGCCAGTTGCATCCCGCTTATCAGAGCTACTTGGAACTCAGGTGATCTTTGCGGGTGCGGTGACGGGTGCAGATGTAACTGCGAAAGCGCAGGCACTTAAAAGCGGTGAGATTCTCTTATTGGAAAATATTCGTTTTTCAGCTGCTGAAACTTCGAAGGAAGAGTCAGAGCGATCTCGCTTTGCAAAAGAGTTAGCAGATCTAGCTGATCTATATGTAGGAGATGGCTTTGGAGCCGTTCACCGTAAACACGCCTCAGTCTTCGATCTACCAAAACTTCTTCCTCACATCGCCGGCACATTGGTGGCGGCCGAAGTTGAAGTTCTTAAGAAGTTAACGCAGAGCCCAGAACGTCCTTATGGCGTTGTTCTTGGTGGAGCGAAAGTATCTGACAAGATCGGTGTGATCTCTAACTTGCTTAGCAAAGTAGATGTTATGGCGATCGGTGGCGGAATGGTCTTTACATTTCTTGCAGCGCAAGGAAGAGAGATCGGTTCTTCGTTAGTTGAGAAAGATTTAATTGAAACGGTGCAGAATTTAATTAAAGAGGCAGCCGCTTCTGGCGTGACCTTAGTACTGCCGACAGATATCGTCGTAGCCCCCAACTTTGCTGCAGATTCGCCTGCAACTTTGGTAAGCGCTGATGCAATCCCTGCAGATCAGATGGGGCTGGATATAGGACCAGAATCAGCGGCAGCATTTGCATCCGCTATCCGTGGATGTAAGACCGTCTTCTGGAATGGACCAATGGGCGTATTCGAATTTCCAGCATTTGCCAACGGAACAAAGGTCGTTGCGCAGGCGCTAACTGAAGTATCTGGAATTTCAGTAGTCGGTGGCGGAGATTCTGCCGCGGCGGTGCGCGCTCTTGGCTTCGCAGATTCCGACTTTGGATATATCTCAACAGGCGGTGGCGCTTCCTTGGAATACTTAGAAGGAAAAGAACTACCAGGGTTAACTGCCTTAGATCTCTAATTATTTATTCTTATTCAGTATTGTTGCAGTATCGATTTAAGATCTATTAAATATCAATTAAAAGGAGCAGATCATGCGTAAGCCGCTAATGGCAGGTAACTGGAAGATGAACCTAAATCATCTTGAAGCAATTGCAGTTGCCCAAAAGTTGGTCTACTCACTAGGCGATAAAGATTATGACGCGGTTGATATCGCAATAATTCCGCCATTTACCGATATTCGTTCCATTCAAACTCTGATCGATGGCGATCGTCTTCGCCTACTTTACGGCGCGCAAGATATTTCCCCGGAAACAAGCGGTGCATTTACCGGAGATATTTCGGGTCACATGTTGGCAAAGCTGGGTTGTACCTTTGTTGTTATTGGCCACTCTGAGCGTCGCGCGATCCATAAAGAAGATGATGCCCTTGTAAATCGTAAGATCAAGGCGGCACTCGCTAATGAGTTAACGCCTATTTTCTGCGTTGGTGAAGAGTTGGCGATCCGTGAATCGGGCGCGCATGTTTCGCATGTCATTCGACAAATCCGCGCTGGTTTAGAAGGATTCACAAAGCCAGAGTTGAAGAAAATTGTGATCGCATACGAACCAGTTTGGGCGATCGGAACCGGGAAGACTGCAACTCCGGAAGATGCACAAGAAGTTTGTTCTGCTATTCGCGAAGAGATCGGTTCAATCGGATCTGGTGATATCGCAGCCAATATGCGCATCCTTTATGGCGGTTCCGTTAAATCTTCCAATATCTCCGAGATCATGAAGCAGACCGATGTTGATGGAGCGCTGATCGGGGGAGCGAGCCTAGACCCTGAAGAATTGGCAAAGATCGCCAAGTTCTACGCAGTAGAAAGCGCCTAAGCCTCGCTGGGAATCTAGTATCCTTACCGTCTAACTTCATCCAAAACATTAGGGGTTGTACATCGTGGCTCTAGCTCTCTCAATCTTGTTGATCATCACCAGTCTTTTGATGATCTTGCTCGTTCTGCTTCATAAAGGAAAAGGCTCAGGCCTCTCTGATCTATTCGGTGGCGGAATTTCATCTAACTACGGTGGATCCTCAGTGGTTGAGAGAAACCTTGATCGCATCACAATTGTTGTTGGTGGTATTTGGTTCGGCGGCGTTGTCGCGCTTAGTCTTGTTTTGAAGGGTTAATAAATGGCAAGTGCAATTCGCGGAAGCCGTGTCGGCGCTGGCCCAATGGGCGAGGCCGAGCGCGGAGATCAGATCGAGCGCGCCACCGTTTCATATTGGTGCAGCAATGGACACGAAGTACGTCCCTCATTTGCTGTTGAAGAAACTGTAGTTATTCCAGCCGAATGGGATTGCCCAAAGTGCGGTCTGCCAGCTGGTCGCGATCGCAATAATCCACCAAAGGCTGTCGTAAATATTCCTTACAAAACTCATTTAGCTTATGTCAAAGAGCGTCGCACAGATACTGAAGGAGCAAAGATTTTGGAAGATGCTCTTCGCAAGCTTCGTGGAGATGACGAATAATTAAAGAGCTTTAGCAGCTTTTAATAGTTGAGATATACCCGCACTTCGTTCTAGTAAATTGAGACGAAGGAGCGGGTATTTTCTTGCACCGAGCGCCCGAAAATCACCAACTGCTTGTGCCATTAGTAAAGTTGCGAAGTTGAAGCCACGACCTGGCACAGCGAAATCACTCTTAGTCGATCCAGTAATTTGCAAGAATGAACCATTCTGTTGACCACCTTTATGAAACTGTCCGGTTGAGTGGAGAAATCTGGGTCCCCAACCGAAACTAACTGGTCGCCCAGATTTCTCTGACAGAACACTTCGCAGTTCCGCAATCGCTACATCATCTTTACGATCCAAGTAAGCCATGATTGCGATATATCCATCGGAATCAGTAGTTGCAATCAAATTCTTCAACGCTGCCGTCAATGTGTTGCCATCGCCAAATATTTCGACTCCTTCATCAGTTGCCGAAGGATGCAGCGTTGGCAATTGGTTATCCCACTCTTTTAGAACTACTGAAGTTGCCTCTTTCGCCTCGGTGACATTTGGTTGGTTGAAGGGATCTACTTTAAGCGCGGCGCCCATCAGCGCAGTTACCCATTCCCAGAATAGAAAATGCTCCCCGAGTTCTGCGTTAACGCTTAACTCGGCTCCTGGTGCAAAAGCGACAGAAAAGGCTCCACCACCTGCCGCCTCAATAAAATTCTCTGTTGCAATTGGTAGGCGCCCGATTTGATCCTTGCCAGTTGATTCGGCGATCAATTGCTCGATCCAATCCGATAAGCCCGGAAAATTCGAACCGAAATCTGTAAAGCCTAAATATTGTTCGTTCTGCGTCAAGAGAAGATAAGCAACATCTAACACAGGGGATGGGTCGCTAATTAACTGCGCGCGACAGTCACCAGCCTGATCTAAAAGCACTGAGGCATCTACGCCCATCATCGTGGCGGGGGTTAAACCAAAAGCGGTGAGAGCGCTAAAGCGGCCCCCGACCTTGGGATCAGCGTTAATTACGGTAAATCCTTTTGCTCTCGCATCGAGATCTAACGGCGATCCGGGATCAGTCACAAAAATGATGTGAGCGGTTGGATCTAATTTTGCATTTCTTAAGTGGCCTTCAAAGAAAGCGCGTTGTGATGCGGTTTCAATTGTTGATCCTGATTTGGAGCTAACGATCACTAGCAATTTCTCTGGAGAGCCAGCCAAGGCGTGCGCCAAATAATCTGGATCTGTTGAATCTAGAATGAAGATTTCCTTGCCAAAAGTTTGTGCAATTACCTCTGGAGCAAGTGATGATCCGCCCATTCCGCATAAAACCAAATTGTCACGCTCTCTAAACTTGGCCGCAACTGCATCGAGAATCGGAAGTAAAGGGCGAGAGCTTTCATCGAGATCAACCCAGTTAAGTCGTACAGCAGCTTCAGTTGCAGCCGCTGGGCCCCAAATATTTGCATCTTTTATTACAAGGCGTGGATGGGCGCTGGAAAGTGCGTGATAGATAGGATCTTGGCGATCGATTTTACTAAGAGCGGGTCCAGATAGAGTGATCATTACTTAAGCGCTGCTTCAATCTTCGCCGCGATTACATCTGCACCAAATCCGAATTCTGAAAATAATTTTGTTGCAGAAGCTGATGCGCCAAAGTGTTCAAGTGAAATTGCGATACCGCTATCGCCGATGTACTCGCGCCAGCCTTGCGCGATACCGGCTTCGATACTTACCTTTAATCGCGTGGCCTTAGGCAAGACGCTCTCTTGGTAGGCCGCACTCTCTTGCGCAAACCACTCTAAACAAGGTGCACTTACGACACGGACCGCTATTGATTTCGCAGCTAGCGCGCTCTGTACTTCAATCGCAACTGAAACCTCTGATCCGGTCGCAATAATCACAACATCAGCGGTTGTAGGTGAATCCTTAAGAATGTATGCGCCTTTATTTACAAGGGAGTCAGAACCGTGTGAGGTGCGATCAAATACCGGCAAGTTCTGGCGCGAGAGCAGTAAGCCGACTGGTTTGCGACGAAGCAAAATGGCCTTCCAAGCTTCGCGGACCTCGTTGGCATCGGCTGGTCGGATAACTGCAAAATTGGGAATCGCTCGTAAGGTTGCTAAATGTTCCACTGGTTGGTGGGTTGGTCCATCTTCACCGAGACCAATTGAATCGTGGCTCCAGATAAAGATACTTGGAAGATCCATAATCGCCGCCAAACGAACTGCTGGTCGCATGTAATCGCTGAAGACGGCAAAGGTTCCACCAAAAGTTTTTGATAAACCATGAAGTGCGACACCATTTAAAATTGAACCCATCGCGTGTTCGCGGATGCCAAAGTGGATCATTCGCCCGTAAGGATTGGCTCCCGCCATTTTGCTGCTGGCCGGCAAGAAAGATCCGGCGCTATTTATCGTAGTGTTATTGCTTCCCGCTAAATCAGCAGACCCACCCCAGAATTCCGGAAGTACTTTTGCAAGTGCTGCAATTACTTCACCGGAAGCTTTGCGAGTTGCTACATCTTTGCCTGCAGGATATTGAGGAAGATCTGCATCCCATCCTTGTGGCAACTCACCGCTCACCAAACGCTTTAATAACTTCGCTCGCTCGGAATTGGAACTTTGCCATGAAGCGAATCGCTCATCCCAAGCTTTGCGAGTTGCAGCGCCACGCGCCTTAACCTGACGGACGTGCGCAAGAACTTCAGCTGGCATTGCAAAATGTTCATCTGGATTTAATCCCAGTAATTTCTTCGTTTCGACAATTTCGTCTGCGCCAAGGGCTGAGCCATGAGATTCCGCGGTATTACGCGCCTTAGGGGCAGGCCAGGCAATTACTGATTGCATGCGAATAAGTGTTGGCTTGGTGGATTCCTTCTTTGCGGCAACAATCGCGCCATCCAACTTCACCAAATCGACGCTGCCATCACCTGCAGCAGCTACATCGATAACGTTCCAACCGTATGCGCGATAGCGAGCAGATACATCTTCGGTAAATGCGACGTGAGTGTCGCCTTCGATGGAGATGCGATTGTCGTCGTAGATCATCTTTAAATTTCCGAGTTCTTGTGTGCCAGCTAGAGATGAAGCTTCGCTACTGACGCCTTCTTGTAGATCTCCATCAGAACAGAGAACCCAGATATTGTGGTCAAAGAGCGATGAGTTAGCGGGAGCATCTGGATCTAAGAGTCCGCGTTCGTAGCGAGCCGCCATCGCCATTCCAACTGCGGTCGCAACTCCTGCTCCCAATGGACCAGTAGTCATTTCTACACCTGCGGTATGACCGTATTCCGGATGTCCAGGAGTTAACGAATTCCAAGTACGGAATGCTTTTAAATCTTCCATCTCAAGTCCATAACCGCTAAAGAAGAGTTGCGTGTAGAGCGTTAGTGATGAGTGTCCGCAAGAGAGAACGAAGCGATCGCGCCCCAACCATTTCGGATCGGCTGGATCGTGAATTAAATGTCGCTGAAATAAATTGTAGGCAACTGGAGCAAGTGACATTGCAGTACCGGGATGGCCATGTCCCGCCTTTTGCACAGCATCCATCGCGAGTGCGCGGGCATAGGCAACAGCGCGGGCATCTAACTCCGACCAATTTTCTAAATTACTCATTAAGAATTTTCTCCCGCATTTGATAATTGATTACGGACCGGGGAAGTTGTGATCGCTAACCGGATGCGCCACGCTGCGATCCAAACGAGAGTTGCCCCAAGTAGATGCGCAGCCACGAGTATTTCAGGTATTCCCGTGAAGTATTGGATATAACCGATCGCGCCTTGGGCGAGCGCAATTATTGAGAAAATGGCTATGCGGCGGCTTTGCAATGGATTGGCACGAACCGCTATATAGAAGGCCAAGGTCAATCCAAGTAAAGCAATTACTGCATCGGCGTGAATCCAAGCAACGGTTCGAATATCAAAGCCAAAGCGGCGCGCTTGCAAGTCGCCGGCATGCGGGCCGCTACCTGTGACCAATGTGCCTAAAACAATTACAGAGAAAGTTAGGTGCAGATGCGCCTTAGAGAGCAGGGAGGTAATTCTTTCTTCTGGGGTTACTCGAGTTACAGCGCCCTCACGTCGATCATAAAGCGATGCAGCGCCAGCGATTAAGATAATCGAAAGTAAGAGATGTCCGGCTACGGGCAGCGGGTGCAGATCGGTTAGTACAGTAATTCCACCAAGTACGCCTTGCCCTAAAATTCCAAGAACTTGACCAAGTGCCAGAAGTCGTAAATCTTTACGTTTTTTAAATAAGACGTGCGCCAAAACAGCGAGAGCTACAGCTACTAAGGCAAAGGTAAGTAAGCGGTTTCCAAATTCAATCCACGCATGCAACTGGCCTTCTGCCTGATGGGGCACTGGTGTGTAAGAGCCGGGCGTGCATTCTGGCCAGGTTGGGCAACCGAGCCCTGAGCCGGTCAGACGGACCGCACCTCCAGTGATCACCAACCCCGCCTGTAAGACCAATAAAACTCCATATAGGGCCCGGCGCAATTTCATGGACTAAGACTAAGACCTCAAAGGCTCGCCCTGAGTGGAAAGTGCGAGCGAATTACGACACAATAGTGTTGTGAAATTAAATGGAGGGCCAGCCCTAAGGGGTAGCGACGATCCGCGGACCCGCGATGCCGTCGCCCGTTCCATCCTTGAGAACGGACCGTCCACGGCGGCAGCCCTCGGCGAACGTTTAGGTTTAACTCCGGCTGGAATTCGCCGCCACTTAGATTTACTTACTGCCGATGGAATCTTGGAAGCACGCGATCCGCGGATCTCATCGACGCGTGGTCGTGGTCGACCTTCCAAAGTATTTGTAATGACAGATTTTGGTCGTCAAAAATTTGAACATTCTTACGATGACCTTGCAGTAGCAGCCCTCAAATTTATGTCGGCACAGTCCGGTGAACATTTGGTTTCATCCTTCGCGCAATCGCGTGCTGATGACATCGAACGTAAAGGCGCGATTGCGTTGGCGAAGAGTTCCAACAAGTTAGATGCACTGGCAACTTTCTTAACCGAACAAGGTTATGCCGCAAGTGTTGAAGTGCGTGCAACCGGTGAAGAGCTCTGCCAGCACCATTGCCCAATCGCACACGTCGCCTCTGAATTTCCGCAACTCTGTGAAGCAGAGACGGAAGCCTTCTCCAAATTGCTCGGAACACATGTTCAACGACTAGCCACTATCGCTCACGGTGATGGTGTTTGCACTACTTACATCCCAAATATCGCAAAGAAACAACTAGCAGCCGGAAAGGCGCGGTCATGACAACTGCACATCCAGAACTAGACGGACTTGGAAATTACGAATACGGCTGGTCCGACGGTAACGATGCTGGGGCTAACTCAAGACGCGGCATCAATGACGAAGTCGTGCGCGATATCTCTTCCAAGAAGAGTGAGCCACAGTGGATGTTAGATATGCGCCTAAAAGGTCTTGCCCTATTTGAGAAGAAGCCGATGCCGTCATGGGGATCTGATCTCTCAGGAATCTTCTTTGACACAATTAAATACTTCGTGCGCTCTACTGAGAAGCAGGCCGCTACTTGGGATGACCTGCCAGATGAAATTAAAAATACCTACGATCGCTTGGGTATTCCAGAAGCGGAAAAACAGCGCCTAGTTTCAGGTGTGGCCGCGCAATATGAATCTGAAGTTGTTTACCACTCGATCCGCGAAGACCTTGAGAAGCAAGGAGTTATCTTCCTCGATACCGACAGTGGCCTAAAGCAGCACCCAGAACTCTTCAAAGAGTACTTCGGCTCTGTTATTCCAGTAGGCGATAATAAATTTGCTGCGCTAAATACTGCTGCTTGGTCAGGTGGTTCATTTATCTACGTTCCTAAGGGTGTACACGTAGATATTCCTTTGCAGGCATATTTCCGAATCAACACTGAAAATATGGGCCAATTCGAACGCACCTTAATTATCGCTGATGAAGATTCGTACATTCACTATGTAGAAGGTTGCACCGCGCCAATTTACAAGTCTGACTCGCTTCACTCAGCGGTTGTTGAAATCATTGTCAAGAAAGGTGCGCGCGTTCGTTACACGACTATTCAAAACTGGTCGAACAACGTTTACAACTTGGTTACTAAGCGCGCTACTTGTGCCGAAGGTGCAACTATGGAATGGGTCGATGGCAATATCGGATCCAAGGTAACTATGAAATATCCGGCAGTAATGTTGATGGGTCCACATGCAAAGGGTGAGACTCTTTCACTTGCTTTCGCCGGACCTGGTCAACATCAAGACTCTGGCGCCAAAATGGTGCACGCCGCTCCTTACACATCATCGACTGTAATCTCTAAATCAGTTGCACGTGGTGGCGGACGAACTTCATACCGTGGACTTGTCCAAGTACAAGAAGGTGCACACCATTCCAAGAGCACAGTGAAATGCGATGCTCTCTTGGTCGACACTATTTCTCGCTCTGATACTTATCCATACGTCGATATCCGCGAAGACGATGTCTCAATGGGCCATGAAGCGACGGTTTCTAAGATCAGTGATGATCAACTCTTCTACCTTATGTCACGCGGCTTAACTGAAGATGAAGCGATGGCGATGATCGTTCGTGGCTTTATCGAACCTATTGCACGCGAACTTCCGATGGAATATGCCCTTGAGCTAAACCGTCTTATCGAATTGCAAATGGAAGGCGCTGTTGGTTAATGACAACCCTCACCACCAATTACTTAACACCAACTGGGCGCGAAGAAGCCTGGCGTTTTACTCCGCTTAAACGCCTCGGTGGTCTTCACGACGGCACTGCGGTAGTTGCAGATCGCCATTCGTTAACGCTTAGTTCTGCACCGATTGCCGGAGTTTCATTCGTACTGCTTTCAGCTCTGGATACAAGCCCGATATCAGATAGTGATGATGTAATCGTTGCGCGCATTCGTGATTTCGCGAAAGAGGTCTCGGTATTAACAATCGCGGCAAATACCGAAGTCGCTGAACCGATCTTTCTAAAGCGCACACCAGGTGCACTTGATAGTGCAGAATTCTCACGCGTGTTAATTCGCGTCGAAAACCATGCTCGCGCAACAGTTATCATCGAAAACTCAGGCGATACCCATTTGGCTGAAGATCTAGAAATTTCGGTTGCGCCAGGTGCCAGCCTAACCTTGGTTTCGCTCCAAGAGTGGGGCAGTAAGAGTATTCACGCCGGTCGCCAACATGCCGTCGTCGATCGCGATGCAACTTTCAAATCGATTGTTGTGACTATCGGTGGATCGCTTGTGCGACTTCTGCCCACTGTTGAATTTGCGGCACCAGGTGCTTCTTGTGAATTACTGGGTGTTTACTTTGCAACATCCGGACAATTCTTTGAACATCGGATGTTTGTTGATCACAAAGTTCCAAACGCTAAATCGCGGGTAAATTACAAGGGCGCACTTGCTGGAGACCAAGCACACACCGTTTGGATCGGTGATGTATTTATCCGTGCAGCGGCTGAAGGCACTGATACATACGAGTTGAACCGCAACTTGCTCCTATCCGATGGAGCTCGCGCAGATTCAGTTCCTAACTTAGAGATTGAAACCGGTGAAATCGTTGGAGCAGGTCACGCCAGCACAACTGGAAGATTTGATGATGAGCAACTCTTCTATTTAATGTCTCGCGGAATTACCTTGGCTGATGCAAGACGATTGGTTGTTCGGGGTTTCTTTAACGAGATCGTTTCTGAAATTGGCGATGAAGTTATTCAAACGCGTTTGATGGATCGAATTGATTCTGAACTTGCTAAGGCAGGTGCTTAATGAGCGACCTCTCTTTCGCTTCGCTAGCAGCAGGCAAGCCGGTCAAAATTGAGAAGGATGGCCGCACCATTTGTGTAGCACGAGTTGGCGACCAGGTATTTGCAATCGACGATACTTGTTCACATTCTGAAGCATCGCTATCAGAAGGCGATATAACTGAATTCAAAATTGAGTGCTGGTTACACGGCGCAGAATTCGATTTACGTACAGGGGAGGCGCTTACGCCTCCGGCAGTTGCACCAATAAAGGTTTATCCAGTAATCGTTAACGGAGACTCCGTCACGGTAGAAGCGTAGTGAGGTAGTTCGATGAGTACATTAGAAATTCGCGGTCTGAAAGTTTCTGTTGACACTGAAAATGGTGCAGTAGAGATCCTTAAAGGCGTCGACCTCACAATTAAATCTGGCGAAACTCACGCGATCATGGGGCCAAATGGTTCAGGTAAATCAACTTTGGCTTATTCGATCGCTGGACATCCCAAGTACAACATCACCGGCGGAACTGTCACGTTAGATGGCGCAGATGTTCTCGAGATGACAGTTGATGAGCGCGCAAAGGCGGGGCTCTTCTTGGCGATGCAATATCCAGTTGAAGTACCTGGCGTATCTGTTTCAAACTTCCTACGCACCGCAGTAACTGCGCTACGTGGTGAAGCACCTAAGTTGCGCACCTGGGTTGGCGAAGTAAAAGCAGCGATGGAAGCGCTCAGCATGGATCCATCTTTCGCACAACGCAATGTCAATGAAGGTTTTTCTGGCGGAGAGAAGAAGCGCCACGAAATTATGCAGTTAGAGCTACTCAAGCCAAAGATCGCGATTCTTGATGAAACCGATTCTGGGCTCGATGTTGATGCGCTCCGTATCGTCTCTGAAGGCGTAAATCGTGCAAAAGCCAATGACGCTATCGGTGTGCTCTTGATTACTCACTACACCCGAATTCTGCGTTACATCAAACCAGATTTTGTACATGTCTTTGCCAACGGCAAGATCGTTGAAGAAGGCGGACCAGAGCTTGCAGATAAGTTGGAAGCTAATGGATATGCGGAGTACGTCACCGCGTAATTTGTTATGACCTTTGACCCGCTAGTTATTCGTAAGGACTTTCCGATCTTTGATCGGACTATTCGCGACGGAAAACGGTTGGTCTATCTGGACAGCGGGGCAACCAGCGAAACCATCAGTTGTCATTGAATCTGAATCCAATTTCTATCGAAACCATAATGCGGCGGCCCATCGTGGGGCGCACCAATTGGCCGAGGAGGCAACAGAGGCTCTTGAATCGGCGCGCAGCGTTGTCGCAGAGTTCCTTGGCGGAAGTGTTGATGAAATTGTATTTACTAAGCATTCAACTGAAGCGCTAAACCTGCTCGCTTATTCAATCGGCAATTCACCGGCGGGAAATATATTTCATCTAAAGGCCGGCGATGAGATCGTTGTCTCCGAAATGGAACACCACGCGAATTTGATTCCTTGGCAGCAACTCGCAAAGCGCACTGGTGCGACGCTTAAATGGTTTGAAGTAAATCCCGATGGTCGTTTAGATCTATCAAATATCGATTCCGTTATCACCAATCGGACAAAGATCGTCGCGCTGACACATCAATCAAATGTGCTTGGCACAATAAATCCTCTAGCCGAGCTGGTAAAACGCACTCACGAAGTTGGGGCGCTCTTTATATTAGATGCCTGCCAATCTGTTCCACACATGCCGGTAAACGTTGCCGCGCTCAATATCGACTTCTTAGTCTTCTCTGGACATAAAGCCGTTGGTCCAACCGGAGTTGGTGTTCTTTGGGGTCGCGCTAACCTCCTTGCTGAACTGCCGCCATTTTTATTCGGCGGTTCCATGATTGAAAGTGTCACGATGACTGATGCCACTTGGGCGCCGGCACCACGTAAATTTGAACCAGGTGTACCAAATATGGCGCAGATCGTCGGACTGGGTACTGCGCTCAATTATTTAACCAAGATTGGAATGCAGGAAATTCATAACCATGAGATTGCAGTTACAGAGTATGCGATCTCGAAACTGCAAGCGATTGAAGATCTAAAAATAATTGGACCGACTGATATGCAGTTACGTGGGGGAGCGGTCTCATTCACCTTGGGAGACATTCATCCCCACGATTTGGGACAGTTCCTAGATAATTCAGGCATTGCCGTGCGAACCGGCCATCACTGCGCCTGGCCGCTAACTCGCAAGATGGGTGTAGCCGCCACCACTCGCGCTTCTTTCTATCTTTACAACTCTTTGGAAGATATCGACGCTCTTGCTGATGGCGTACGTGATGCTCAGAAATACTTTGCCTAATGGAGCTAGATAACCTTTATCAAGAAGTGATTTTAGATCACTATAAAAATCCCCAGAATAAGAAGTTGTCGTCAGTTTTTGATGCGCAGGTCCATCACGTCAATCCTTCTTGCGGAGATGAAATCGACTTAAACCTAACGCTCACCGATGGCGTTGTTTCAAATATTTCTTGGGATGGAGTGGGCTGCTCAATTTCACAAGCCAGCGTTTCAATCCTTACTGATTTACTGATCGGCAAGAAGATAGACGAGGCCTATTCCATCTTTGATCACTTCGTCGCACTCATGCAGAGCAAAGGCACCGTCTCTGGTGATGAAGGGGTTCTGGAAGATGCCATCGCCCTGGCCGGTGTCTCGAAATATCCCGCACGGATTAAGTGTGCGCTCTTGGGTTGGATGGCATTTAAAGATGCCAGCGTTCAAGCGCAAGCCAAATCTAAACTAGACTAAGAAATCGATGGAGAGGGTCAATTATGGTTGCTGCAGTTGATGATGTAACAGAGGCGATGAAGGATGTAGTTGATCCCGAACTCGGCATTAACGTTGTTGATCTTGGTTTAATTTACGACGTTATGGTCGATGACAATAACATTGCCGTATTAAACATGACTCTGACATCGGCAGCTTGCCCGCTCCAGGATGTTATTGAAGATCAGACGCGTCAAGCTTTGGCACCACTTACTTCAGATGTGAAGATCAATTGGGTATGGATGCCACCTTGGGGTCCCGATAAGATCAGCGATGATGGACGCGAACAATTACGCGCTCTAGGTTTTACTGTTTAAGGCTTTCAACTTTATAGATCGGGGTTTCTAGTGTCCATGCACGCTGGTTGGATGGCTCTAAGAACCTTAAGTTCAGATCAATCTGTTAAAAATGTAAAACTGCGGCCAGGTACTTTAAAGCGTATCTTCTCTTACGCTGATCCATATAAATCTACATTTATTCTCTTTCTTTTCTGTCTGATTGCAGATGCTGTTTTAACGGTGGCAACGCCACTTTTGCTGCGCGAATTAATTGACCAAGGTGTGATCCCCAAAGATCGCACGGTAGTCACGACTATGGCGATTGCCGTAGCACTATTAGCGATATTGACAGCCGTCACAAATATCGTCGTACGTTGGATTTCAGCCAAGATCGGTGAAGGTTTAATCTACGACCTGCGTTCACAAGTCTTTCGCCACGTACAAGAGCAATCCATCGCCTTCTTTACCCGAACCCAAACGGGTGCGTTGATTTCGCGAATTAATTCTGATGTAATCGGTGCGCAGAGAGCATTCACTTCGACCTTTTCCGGAATCATCAGCAATGTCCTCACCCTGATATTGGTTGTGGGAACCATGTTGGCGCTTAGTTGGCAGATTACCGTCGCCTCGCTCTTGCTGCTCCCAGTCTTTCTCGCTCCAACTAAATGGATCGGGGCTCGTCTGCAGGGTTATACACGTGATTCCTTTGAGATAAATGCTGAAATGTCATCGACAATGACAGAGCGATTTAACGTTTCCGGCGCACTTCTTGTGAAGTTATATGGAGATTTGAATCAAGAGTCACAAGTATTTAAGAAGAAGGCTCGTAAGGTCGCCGATATTGGAATCTCAATGGCGATGCTAAACACTTTTTTCTTTATCGCGCTGATAAGTATCGCAGCACTAGCAACTGCCATTGCCTACGGTATCGGTGGCCATTTAGCCATTGATGGCGCAATCACTGTGGGAAGTCTTATCGCTATCACAACGTTGTTGGCGCGCTTATATGGTCCGCTCGTCGCCTTGGCTACAGTGCGCGTTGATGTGATGGGAGCTCTCGTATCTTTCGAACGAGTCTTTGAAGTACTCGATCTGGAACCAATGGTCCAAGAGAAAGCAAGCGCTCAAATATTGAAGAGCAGAACGCCGGCGATCGAATTTGATAACGTTCATTTCACCTACCCAAATGCGCAACAGATTTCACTCGCATCGCTGGAAGCAGCTTCTATTCCAGAAGTGCGCGATAGCGAGGAGATTCTCAAAGGAATCACTTTCACAGCGCTACCTGGCACAGTGACCGCGCTGGTGGGCCCATCTGGTGCTGGCAAGACAACTATCAGCGCACTGGTGCCGCGTCTTTATGATGTAACTTCAGGTGCGATAAAGATTGATGGCCACGATCTTCGAGATTTAACTTTGACATCTCTTCGCGATTCCATCGGAGTTGTTATGCAGGATTCTCATCTATTCCATGACACGATCACCGCAAATCTACGTTATGCCAAATCTGATGCAACCTTTGAGGAGATGAAGGCTGCTTGTCAGGCGGCACAAATCTGGGAATTGATTACTACCTTACCGAATGGCTTAGAAACAATGGTGGGAGAACGTGGACATCGTCTTTCTGGAGGAGAGAAGCAACGTTTGGCGATCGCTCGTTTACTCTTGAAGTCACCGAGTATTGTGATTTTAGACGAGGCGACCGCTCACTTAGATTCCGAGAATGAAGAGTTGGTGCAGAACGCTTTAGCAAGTGCATTACAGGGCCGTACTAGCATTGTCATTGCTCACCGCCTGAGTACTGTGATGAGCGCAGATCAGATTATTGTTTTAGAAAATGGCTTGATCCGCGAACGCGGCAAACATGAAGAGCTCGTTCTTGCCGGAGGACTTTATTCAGAGCTCTTTGCGCGTCAGGATCTGACCACGTCTAATTAAAATACGCCCATAGATAACTAATCCAGCAAAGAAGATCCATTGCAACGAATAAGCTAAATGTGGCCCATCGCTCAACTCAGGAACTTGAGCGGTAACTATTGGAGTTAGCGAACTTTCGGAGCCACTGATGAGATCTAGATAGAAACCTTCGCTCTTAAATCCAGTTTGTGCATTTAATTTTGAAATCATTCCACTGCCCGAAGAGGGAAGGGCGAAGAATGCACCAACCGGTAGAGATCTGTCGAGTCTTACTCGCGCAACAATTGAGACATCACCATCTGGAACCGGTGAGGTAATCGGCGCAGTCTTGGCATCTTCGCCGGCTTTAACCCAGCCCCGATCAACCCAGATATCGCGGGCATCGCTTAATTTAAATCTCGTCAGAACTTCGTAGCCATAAACGCCTTCGAAGTAACGGTTCTTCAACAAAATTTGGTCAGCAGAGTTAAAGCGGCCAGTTGCACTAACGGTGCGCCATTCATATCTAGAGTAATCATCTGCTTTCGTCGAAGAGATCGCCGATATATCGATCGATGGCTGCGTTAACTGGGATTCGATCAGGGTATTTCTTTGATGGCGATCGATGCCACGTTGAAATTGCCATTGCGCAGCCCAGATACAGAGTCCGATTAACAGCAGAGCGATTAGTGATTTGAAAAAAGCCAGTGGTTCGCGCGCTACAACTGGCTGATTCGACATACTTTAAGTCTAGCGAATGGCGATTACTCTAAAGACTTTGCTTTATCAGTAACCAACGATTCACCTGGTGCAAAACTTTCTCGTCCAGCGTTAGCAACTACTACAGCGATATACGGCAAGGTAACCGCTCCAAGTAGAGCAAACCAGCGATAAGGACTCGGCAGGATCACAGTGAGCAGGAAACAAGCGGTACGAATCATCATCGAGATGAAGTAACGACGTTGACGTCCGGCTTGATCGCGAGTGAGAGATGCGGGAGCGGCGGTGATGTCATAAACAGGTGCCACAGCCTTTTTTCTCTGCTTCTTACTGAAGATACTCGCCATGAGATAAGAGTATGGGGCGCAAAGGCAGGGCGCGAGGTGGAAATGCTGGTTACGCATAAGTAGCAGGGTAAGTTTTGCCATATGTCAGAAGAGAACTCTTCGCTCGCCCTTGTAACAGGTGGAAACCGTGGAATCGGATTAGCGATCGCGCAATCACTTGCAAAGGCCGGCCATCGCGTCGTTGTCACTTATCGAACAGGGGATGTGCCAGCAGATTTCCTCGCTGTAAAGATGGATGTAACCTCCACAGAAAGTGTAGAAGCAGCTTTTACTGAAATTGAAGAGAAATGGGGCGTCCCAGAAATTGTCGTAGCCAACGCCGGTATTACCAAAGATGGATTGGTATTGCGTATGAGCGATAGTGACTTTGAAGATGTAATTAACTCAAATCTCACCGGCGCATTTCGGGTGGCGCGTCGTGCGACTAAAGGTTTACTGAAGTTAAAACGTGGTCGGCTAATCTTTATCGGTTCAGTTGTTGGGGGAGTAGGCGCCGCTGGTCAAGTAAATTATGCCGCCAGCAAATCTGGACTGTTAGGAATGGCTCGCTCTTTTGCGCGCGAACTTGGTTCGCGCGGAATTACCGCCAATGTGATTGCCCCTGGCTTTGTAGAAACCGATATGACTGCCACGTTGGATGAAAAGCGACGTGAGGAAATTGCTAAATCAGTTCCGCTTGGAAGATTTTGCACTGCAGATGAGATCGCCGATGTGGTGAAATTCGTCGCCTCCAAAGAAGCGAGTTATATAACCGGTGCGCTGATCCCAGTCGACGGTGGATTAGGAATGGGGCATTAATAATGGGAATTTTACAAGGTAAGAACATTTTGGTTACTGGGGTTTTAACGGATAGTTCTATCGCTTTTCACATTGCCAAGATCGCTCAAGAAGAGGGCGCAACAGTATTACTGTCTTCCTATGGGCGGGTAATGAGTCTGACGACACGTATCGCCGGTCGCCTTCCTCAGCCTGCACCGGTAATCGAATTGGATGTGACAAACCAAGAACATTTAGATGCACTGGCCGATCGTGTAAAAGAACATGTTCCTCATTTGGATGGAGTTGTTCATTCCATTGGTTTTGCACCGGAGGCTGCCTTAGGTGGAAACTTCTTAAATACGGCGTGGGAAGATGTTGCAACTGCGGTGCATGTTTCGGCTTACTCACTGAAATCGCTGACGATGGCAACTCGTTCACTCTTCAAGGGAGGGGGCTCTGTTGTCGGTTTAGATTTTGATGCAACTGTTGCTTGGCCAAAGTATGACTGGATGGGTGTGGCAAAGGCAGCCCTTGAATCCACTTCACGATATTTAGCGCGCGATCTAGGTGCAGAAAATATTCGTGTAAACCTGGTTGCGGCTGGCCCGATTCGCACAATGGCGGCAAAGTCGATTCCAGGATTTGATGAATTTGAAAAGGTTTGGAATGAGCGCTCACCGCTGGAATGGGATGTCACCGATCCTGCCCCTGCGGCAAAGGCTGCTGTAGCTCTACTTTCTGACTGGTTTCCGAAAACTACCGCTGAAATCATCCACGTAGACGGCGGTTTGCACGCCATGGGTGCGTGAAGGTAAAGTAACCCTCAGACCAGTGGCCTTGGCTACTGCAAGAGGAGCTCACCGCTCCCACCTTCACGGCCTACATTTGTAGAGCTGGCTGGTTTGTCGAAAGTAAAACGCCTCCGGGCGTAATTCACTTTCCTTAGCGGTGCGCGATTTTTGCGATAAGCCTGGCTACCTAAGTCACAAGACAAGTAGCAGACCAACTAAGGAGAACAAATCACAACTGAACCGCGCATTAATGACCGTATCCGCACACCCCAAATTCGTCTCATCGGACATACCGGTGAGCAAGTTGGAGTTGTAGATATCGACACAGCGCTACAGATGGCAGATGAAGTCGGTTTAGATCTCGTAGAGATCGCACCTGATGCCACTCCACCTGTATGCAAAATCATGGACTTCGGAAAATATAAATATGAAGTAGCCCAGAAGGCCCGTGAAGCTCGTCAGAACCAGACCCACATTGTGGTGAAGGAAGTGCGATTGACACCAAAGATCGAGAACCACGATTACGAGACGAAACGTAACGCAATCGTGAAATTTCTCAAGGGTGGTGACAAGGTAAAGATCACGATGAAGTTCCGCGGACGCGAACAAACTCGCCCCGAGCTCGGTTACAAACTATTGCAACGTCTTGCAGAAGATGTTGCAGAAGTCGCTTTTGTTGAGTTCGCCCCAAAGCAAGAGGGACGAAATATGACGATGGTGCTCGGTCCGACGAAGAAGAAGACCGAAGCTGTTGCAGAGCAGAAGGCGGCGCGAGCTGCTAAGGAAAAGGAAGCAGCGCAAGCTGCCGCCGCAGAAGATAAATAGTTTTCAATAACACGACGAAGTACAGGAGAAGATAGATGCCAAAGATGAAGACCCATAGTGGTGCGAAGAAGACTTTTCGCGTCACCGGATCAGGAAAGATCATGCACGAGCGTGCCGGCAAGCGCCACCTTTTGGAGCGTAAGTCATCTCGCGTAACTCGTCGTCTAAGTACTGAGCAATCAGCTAAGCCAACCGTAACTATGACAGCCAAGCGCATGCTTGGTCTTAAGTAAGGAGTGTGAATTAAATGAGAGTAAAACGTGGAGTTCACGCTGCTAAGAAGCGTCGCACAACCCTAGAACGCGCCAGTGGTTACCGTGGGCAACGTTCCCGTCTTTTCACAAAGGCGAAGGAACAAGTTACTCACTCAATGGTTTACGCCTTTAACGATCGTAAAGATAAGAAAGGCGATTTCCGTCAACTGTGGATCCAGCGCATCAATGCTGCTGCTCGCGAAAACGGAATGACCTACAACCGCTTCATCCAAGGCTTAAAGGCTGCCGGTGTTGAGGTTGATCGTCGCGTTCTTTCCGACATTGCAACAAATGATCCAGCAACGTTTAAAACGCTAGTTGATCTAGCGCGCAAAAACGTCGTTACCGCTTAATTAACTCAGCTGAGAAATTAGATGATAGAGAGCCTTCACTCACCGCATATCGCGCGAGTGAAGGCTCTTATCTCTTCCCGGGGCAATAAAGAACGCGCGGCTCACGGAGAATTCATAGCTGAAGGTCTGCAATGCGCCCGCGAAGCTTTCACTGCAACACAAGGGCCAGGCGTTAAAACTGTCTATCTCACCGAAAGTGGAAAGTCGCGAATCGACCAAGCGGCTCTCGATCTATCTATCGCTGAAGTTGTAATGGTGAGCGAACCTGTTATGGCGGCGATGTCATCGACGATTACCCCACAAGGAATTATCTCGATCTGCTCAGTGGCAGATAACGACTTCTCAAAGGTTAAAGCATCTGGAAAATCTCGCTTCATCTATTTACATGAAATACAAGACCCAGGTAATGCTGGCACGATTTTACGTACCGCAGATGCGATGGGAGTTGATGCAGTCATCGTTTCTCCAGGTAGCGTAGATATGTATTCACCAAAAGTTGTGCGGGCTACGGCAGGATCCCTTTGGCATGTGCCACTATTTACTGGAGTAACGCTCTCCAATTTGAGCGAACAGCTTCCCGCCGTTCAAAAGATTGCTCTTAGTGCGCAGGGAAGTAAATCTCTACTGGAAGTTAAAGAACTATCGGATGTTGTCGCTATCTTTGGAAATGAAGCGCGAGGTATTGATGCGTTGATTGGCTCCGATGTTATGCAAGTTAGCATTCCAATGACGGGCAATGCCGAGAGCCTAAATCTCGCTGCAGCAGCGGCGATTGTGATCTTTCACCTCTCGCAGAATTGATCAAATATCCCTCATAGTCGCAGGGGAGCAGGTTAGAATTCCCGCATGAATCCCGCAGATATTAAGCGTTGGATCGCTGCTGCCGAAACGGCTTTTACATCTGCCAAAGATCTAGATGAGTTGAAAATCGCTCGCTTGGCACACCTCGGAGATAAGGCCGAAATTTCACTTGCTAGTCGCGCACTCGGTTCGATGCCTGCCGAAGAGAAGGCAAGTGCCGGCAAAGTCATCGGTGAAGGCAAAGCTGCGATTACAGATGCGCTACAA
>Ga0214919_10000120_pt1 | contig 124255 bp, 132 predicted proteins | sample LL1503_MetaG_FD_177994 | JGI IMG/M metagenome (GOLD analysis project Ga0214919, IMG submission 177994) | Freshwater microbial communities from Lake Lanier, Atlanta, Georgia, United States - LL-1503 | ecosystem: Environmental > Aquatic > Freshwater > Lake | place: USA: Georgia | collected...
GTCAACGAAGATGGTGTCATCGAAGATGGTGTCATAGAAGATGGTGTCATCAAAGATGGTGTCATCGAAGATGGCGACAAAGAAGATGGTGAAGAAAATAACGGCCAATCTAATGTCGAGGTTAATGGTCAATCTGACGACAACGTTGGTGGAAGCCTTCACGAAATTCACAATGTAAAATTGAATGATATGGATACATTTTATATTAACGAATAAATTGAATTAAAAATAATAAAATATTATGATTAAAAATGGCACAGTCAAATAGGTCAAACATATACTATAACTCAAGAGTTGTCTTGTTGGCACAATTGAAAGAACGGGGGTATGATGTATCAAGCTACGAAGGGTTTGGAATAAACGAAGTAAATATTATGTTACAAAATTCAACTTTAGACATGATTTTAGAAAACGAGCACCACAAAATTTATGTTCATTACTTTCATGGAAAATCAATCAAACCTAAAGATATTCGAGAAATAATCGATGAAGATATTATAAGAAAAGAGGATACTATTATTTTTATAACACCCGAAGATGGGAATGATACAAACCGAGAATACATAAAACAGATTTGGGAGGAAGAAAATATTTTTGTCATTTTATTAGGTGTTAAAAAGTTGCAATATAATGTTTTAGAGCATGTTTTAGTACCAAAACACGAAATAATTTCAGAAAAAGAAGTTGGCGATGTTATGAAAAAATTTAAAATGACAAATATATCATTATTTCCAGAAATATCTAGGTTTGACGCTGTTGCCTTGGCTATTGGAATGCGTCCGGGAGAAGTCTGTAAAATTTACAGACCCAGTAAGACATCAATTATTACACACTATTATCGTTTGTGTGTAAATAAATAATAAAATATAAATGTATGGGCGATACATTAACCGATTCTGGTGAAACTGGTTTTGAAGTATGCGATATTTATGTTACTTCTGATATGTTATCTACTTATAAAACTAATATTTCATCAATAGTAGACAAGTTAAAAGTAGATGTCACTAATAATATAGATATTACTGATGTTGTGAACGCCGCGAATGCAACCCTAACAGATATAGATACCAAAATGGCTTTGTCTCGTACACGAATTAATGAATGTATCGATTTTTTTAAAAAAAAAAGAGGCCAGCCAGAAAATGACGACACACAAACATCTTACACATTACTTGAAAATACAAAAATGATTCACAAGGAAATTATTTTAAATAGAATACAAATAATTGTATATATTTTTGCATTAATAATTATTTTTTATATTCTAGAGTAATACATGTTTAAAACAAAAATACAAATGTCCAATGAAATGAAGGAACAATTAAAAATGTTGAATAATAAGTACACTGAAAAATGTTTAGAACAAAAAAATAAGAACATAATATATGACGCAATTAGAAGAATTAATAAAAGAATACAAGGAGACATACGAGTTGTTTAAAACAACTACCGATCAAACAATTACCTTACCAAACTATACTTATAATGGATCAAAAGAAGTAAGTTCCACGGCCGAACCGTCTGTCAAGGCTTGCGCAGATACTCTGTCTAACATTGGAGCATTAGGTGGAACTTTTTATGATACAACTGGAAATAATTGTTTTTTATATAGTGATAGTTCTCCCACTGTAAGTGGGAATGGAACTGCAATTGTACAAACGGAACAATATTATAATGAAAAAATGGCAGAATTATATGATAAAATAAAACCACTCTTAAATATTTCAGAAGAACCCATTCAACAAATACCACCAGTGTCAACAAAAAAATACGAAGAAAATAATCAAAAATTTACACATGCAAATGAATTAAATTTATTTATCAATAATAAATATACAAATTCTATTTCGAATTTAAAAATAGAAGAAATTAAACTAAGGGTGTGGTTATTTATTTTTTTAGTCGCCATGATATTTTTTTTTATGAATGTCAGTTCACTTCAAATATTATCCTTTGGATTTTTATTTCTTGCAATAGTAGTTTTATTTAATATTATAAAAACGCTTAATCTTTTTATTTTTACAATTATAATATTACTCTCTTTTGCTTTTATTGTATTATCTTTATTTTTTAAAAAATTATACATTCCATCTTTTGCCATTTTAATCGTTGGGGCATTAGGGTATGATTTTATGATAAAATACCCATTTATTATTGTTGGATTATTATTTGTAGCAATTATTTCATTGTTTACGGGAAATTAATTTAGATATTATAATATTTATTTATTCTAAATGAGTGCTTTTGACAAAATAAATAAAGATAGCGCAGAGCTTAGTGAATTAAATAAAAATATTGCGAGTGAATTGAATAATGAATATACTGGAAAATATGTAGGAAAAAATATTCGAAGTAATATAACTGGGTTAAATTATTATATTAGCGATAAAGGAGCAATAAAATATTTTGCCGGACCAAGAAGTGATTTAGGAAATGATGGTTGTCCATCCGATTTTTTAAACATTGATGAAGATTTAAATTCTGAAGAATTTCGAAAAGAAAACCCATATGTGTTTACTGGCACAAACATGGTTTCTATGGGCGAAGGAGAAAACCAAAGAGGCCAATCTTGTGGCGCTGGAATAAATGTATTTGTAGATCAACTTCCACCCATTGATACTTCTATTGTCGGTTGTTACACGGCAACGGCAAGTGATCTTCTTGGTGAAAATTTGAATTACGAACAATGTAAGAACTTGGCAGTAAAAGAAAATTATCCAATGTTTTCATTAAATACGACAATATTAGATAATGGTGTATTATATGCTGGTAATAACGGTACAGTATCTGGAGATACATATTGCCAAGGTAATTGGGGTGGAAATGGACAAGACAAAAATATGGACTGTCTTTATGGAATAGACAGTAATGGTGAAAAAATACCATGTTCTAGTGGCGGAGTAATGATGGAAAATAATTCGTTTTATTGTGTTCCAAAAATAAACGATAATAAACCGAGCGAAATTGGCAACTGTTATGGTTTTAAAAACTTGGAAAATATTACGAGTTATACTGGAAAACCAATGCAAATAAAAATAGTTCCGATTTCGTTAAGCAGTTGTACATTTATCGATGAAAACAAACCACTGCCAATTGTTACATACGCATTTACCGCTTCTGGAAAATTTATTGCGTTAGGAAATGGATTTGTATATGCATACTATTGGGATTCTCCAACACCAGAGTGTGATTTTGGAGGTGGTGTAAATTTATCAACATTAAAAGCAACCTATGGAGGTAATTGTGGAACCCAATGTAGTATTGAAGAAGGAAATTATACATCTACTTTACTACGAACTATATCATCAAGTAACGGAGGGTTTTCATATGATACTTTTCCAAAAAAAGAGGACTTTCCAGAAATTTACGGAGACTTTTTTTTTGATACTTTATTTCCTAAATCAAATTTTTATGTTGGAACAAAAGTCAGTCACAATGACTCTACGAATGTTGATACACTAACGCCTTTATATGGAACCGATAATGACCCATGTTTAGGGTGTTCAAAAGATTTTGTGGTATCTTATCAATGTGGAAATAATGTCGCATCGACCATAAACATTCCACCAAGTGCAGATGGCGTAGCAGTAAATTTAGATTGTGGAGAAAATATCACATATTGTAGTTCTGGTATAGGCATTTCAGATGATGGAGATGTGAAAATATTACGAAATATTTATGGAAATGTAGAGGAAGTGTTTACGATTAACGGACCGTGTCCAAACAAATTAATTCCAGTTTTTTCAGAATTTTCTGATCCACAATGGTTAAAAATGAAGGATAGGTTGGCATTAAATATCGAGTATAATGGTAAAAAGTACAACTTGCTTAAAAGCCCCGGGTATTTATCAACAAGTGAATACATTATTTCTCCGGCTGGAACATGTGCAATTGTTTTTAATTCGCCCTTGCCATATATACTATATTATGAAGAAGGAATAACGTGCAATACAATGACTGGAAATTATTTAGGAACTCAACAAACCATGAATACACCGTCATTATATGGGATAAATCAAATTGCGTCACAACTATTTATAGATAATTATGGAAAACGTGGGTATGTAGACGATGACATGGTTTTACACGAATATTCAAGCGAATTAAATCCAACCTTTATAGAGACCCCAAACAATACTATTTCAAGTGGTACGTTTATAGGAACAACTGATTATTTTTCGGACGAGCGGTGTAAAATAGAATGTATGAAAAATGATTGCAAGTTTATTTCAATTGATAATGATACATGCGCTTATTACAAAGACCAAAATGGTTTAACACAATCAAGTGGAAAAGTATTCGAAAAAATAGATCCATTAAATACATTATCGGATACGTGTCCCTTTCAAGACAATTATCATAGCATATCTACATCAACATGGGAAAATTACGTAAAAAGCGCTACCCCCATGACTTCGGAAACAAGTTGTTTTAGAGAAAAAAATGATTATTTAACTACACAAATTAATCGTTCTAATGAATTGGCTACCAATATAGCAAAAGAGTTGGAACTTCAGACAGAGGAAACAAATAATTATATTCAAACGCGTGAAAAATTAAATCGTTCTTTTGTTTCAAATATTTCAAAAATAAAAAATATGAAAGAAGGGTTTACTCTTAACTTGCCAAAGTTTAATAATATTGATAAATTATACGAAGAATCAATAACACTAAAAACTTATAATACATCACGAATCATGCTATGGACAGTTGTTGCCATTATTTTAATAATAATGATTGTTTATCGTTAAATTTTATATTTCATAAATAAAATATAAAATTATTATATGTCGAATCTAGGAAATGCATTAAACAATATAAAGACCATTATTCAAAATATAACTACCACTTTACAAAAACCTTCCATAACTTCAGAAAATAAACAATTGTTAAATACTCTTCTTACATCCGCACAACAAAGTTACATACAATTTGCAGAAGTTCTTGCCAATACTCAAAAAAATATGACTACAATGTCATCAGAATACGGTGAATTAGAAACCACTGTAAATGATGCAAATGCTATTATAGAAGAAATTTCAGAGAATTATGAAAACGCACTTCAAAAAATTAACATTGAAAAATCCACAAAAATAAAACAAATTCAATTCAACAATTATTTTTCACAAATGCATAGTTATAATGTTTCTATTATGAAAGTGCTTGTATTTTCTTCAGTATTATTGATGATTGATATATTTCTATTCAAAAAAGAAATTATACCGAGCACTATTTATACCTTCATTGCTATGATTATTATTATAATTACTGTTATTATACTATCTGTGATGATTTATTCTGAATATCAACGAAGTTCATACAACTTTAATGTATTTGATTTGTAAAATTTTATCTTTATAAATATAAATGTCATGTCCAACACCATCTGAAAGTGAAATTAATGAAATGATTAGTAAAGTAGATGGTCTTTTATCAAAAGCAACAGATACACAAACATGTGATGCAGAATGTCAACAAACAAGAATTTTAGATAGTCTAAAAACAGAATTAGATGATTCAAAAGATAATTATACCACTTGTGAATCCAGACATAAATCGGCAGAAAAATCATATATTATCCAAAAATATGGTATAAATTATTATAATAATCAGCAAAACACCGAAAGAAAAAAAAACGAAGAAGAAAAAACGCAAAAAATGATTGATTTATTTTTAAAAAAACTGACTGAAACAAATTCGAATTTTGACACATTAAAAAACGACGTTGACCATCTAAATCTAATACAAGACTTGTATAAAAATACGGGCGTGTCAAAAACACTTTACGATGTTTTTGGTATATCTATTTCTCCTTTTGAAGGATTTCGTACATTAAGTACCATTAACCAAGAAATAAAATTTTCATACAATAAAAACCAAATTGGAAAAAGTATAAATAAAGTTTTGTATGTTATTTATTATATATTATGCATGGTTTTATTACTTTACTTATTTTTAAAAGGTAAACATGATACACAAACACTTGTTATTATTGCAATAAGTATACTTTTACTACCCTTGATAAATATAGTCAAATATGTAATACTCTTTTTTCAAAGAGTTATAGTGCGTTAATATCGTCTGTTTTTTGAACATTTATTCTCACATTTGTCCATACTTCTTTTTGGGATAATTTTGTTTTTGTATATTTAAGTGTCATTGCATTTTTTAAATCACACAACTTGGGCTGCTTAATACCGCTCCACCCACAATTATCTTGAAACCAACGTTTGAATTCTTCTGCCAAATTTTGAGAATTAATGGTGGCTCCATCCTCTTCTACAATTACTTCGTTCATAAAAGAAGCAATATGATCTTGGCTCTCTCTATATTTCGTAGAGTCTTTTAATACTTCTTCACAATCATCAACAATACCATTTGTTTGGAATACTTTATACACGAGCATACTCATAAAAATAGGCGCCCATGTTTTTAATTTGTCTTTTACATTCTTATTTTTCTTGAATAGATAAGGGACGCCTTTATATCTGCTGTCTTGTAAATTATCGACAAATTTTGCATGATGCTGAATACTTTTTATTCTGCGCCATGTTCCGTCGTCAGTTGCTTCTATTTCTGGCAGATTATTTGTACACACAACCAATGTAAATTGTGGCGTAAATGACTCAGATTCTTTGAAAAGTTGGCGCGCGACAATCGTATCGCCACCAGTCAGTTCCTTTAAAATTCCTTCATTAAGTTTCATGCCTTTACTCGACTCTTGCATGACTGCATATCTCACACCTTTTAATGCAATCAATTCCGAGTTCGTTCCGCCTACGCCAGTACGCTTCTCTGTAACAATAGATATAGGAAGAACTCCTTTATAATCACCAAATGCATATGACATTAATTCCACAATAGATGACTTTCCATTACTACCAGATCCAACATAAAAACTACAAGTTTGATTAATGTTCTCGCCAATTAAGCACGAAGCTAAATGTGCCCACATATATTGACATAGTTCTGGAATGGGGTATAATTGACTCATATATTCATTAATCTCTTTGACGATTGTTACGATATCCTCGTCTAATTCTTCGCCATTTGGTTCCATGTATTTTCCGATATCCTCGAAATAATGGATGTTTGTACACTTGGATAGATAATCTTCTGGTGTACCATCGCGAAATATTTTTGCATTGAAATCGACGACTCCATTTTTAAAACACATTAAATATTTGTTGGAATCTATTCTTCGCAGAAATTCGTCGTTGCAAAATATTTCCATAGCTTCGCGAAAAATATTGTTCTTGTCCGACGTTTTCTTCAACTTTTCGCACGTCTTTCCTAGTTTCTGTATTTTTTTTCGAAGCTTTTCGTGATGGTCTTGATTTTCATTGCTTTCTTGTATTTCGAGAAGCATCGAGTTCATTTTATCACTGTAAATACGGTGAACTTCTTCTGATATTTTATTTCTAATACTCATGCGCTTGTCTTCTTTCCATCGATGATTCTCAAACACATACCATAATTTTGAACCAATGTTTGTACAACAATATAAACCCTTGTTCATAAAATGCAATACTTTAGCAATATCATAATCTGTCGAGTTTGTCGTATTCAATGTTTGATCGATATAGTGTTGCAATGAGGCATTTTTTACTTCTACATATTTATCATACGCGTCTTTTTTTGCCCAATAGATGATGGAATTTTTTGTGAGACCTCCATCCTTTTTGTTGAAATCATTTTTCCATCTATGAAGTAGATTTGGAATGTCATTATAGTCAAACGTTGGATTTTTGGCACGTAACATTACCCAAGAAAGAAACAAACGATCATCAGTATGTTTGAGCGCAAATGCCACACGACAATTATTTGCATGCGACCCATCTTCGTAGTAAGCTTCGGGTAATATTTGTGTATATTCGTGTGCTTCAATACTACTGTAATCGCTTACATCAAACGTTTTCAATAATGCGTTTACTGCAATCTCGAGTTGCTCCTTTGTTTTAATATCATTAATGTTTGGGACTACAATGTCTTCAATGACATTAAACCTAAGACAACTTTTTCGTTTAGGCCTTGGCGCACTTTTGGGATTTTTTGCGTCATTATATTCTTTCTCTATTTCTGGTCTCATTTCAAATAAAGGGTGATTATTGTATTGGGCAGATACAATTTTCATAACATCTTTTTCAACAATCGCTTGAGGGTCGAGTGAAAATTCCGAATCATTCACATCAAACGTCGCTTTATAATAATTAGTAAGAATGTATGGTGCATGTCCGGGCTTTCGAGACCCATACACTTGCCAATTCGTACTTCCTTTGCAGATTGAATCATCTACCACATTTTCCCAAGAATTTGTTATTGGTAAATTGTCGTCTTCGTCCCAAATACTCGCTATATCTTGTACGATTCTTTTTCTCAGCATGCCTTGAAAAGTATGATCCGCTTTTAGACCAATAATAATATGTATTCCATCCTTGGTTACCTCTTTTTCGACACAGCGATTGACATCTTTTTTTTCCATAATAAATATGGGAAATGATGTGTCTGTAAACTGAAGCATTGTTTTCAATGTATCCAAATAAAAGCCAAGAATAATTTCCAGATGATTCTGTGTGTACAGCCGCTTGTCCACGTCAATCGAGAACTTCAAATCGAGGTCAATAAGAATAGGTCCACTCGCAATTTGTCGCTCTGTTAAATACTCGTTCTTCCTTTCATAAAAAACTTTTTTGTAATAAAGTTCATGAAAAACAGCAAGTTTCTCTTCTGGTATGGTGTAAGAACCGCCAATAATGTTCAACTGTTTATTACCAATTCTTGTATGTGTTGGCGAGAGTGACTGAGTTTCCGAGTTAACAAATTTATGCTTTGCCAAAAAGTCGTCAAGGTTTTTATATTGTGACGCCATATGTTTTATTATATTATAATATAATATTTTTATTTCATTTTTTAATTCAATTTTAATTTATATTCATTTGCCTCGTAAATAATGTAAAATATAAATTAAATATAACTTTGTAAATTTACATTAATGAGTATTTTTATTCCAAAAGATTGTGCAAAACGTTTGATTAAAGATATTAGACAAATTAAAAACGAACCCTTGGATGATCATGGTATTTATTACATTCACGACGACGACAATATTTTACGAGGTTATGCTCTCATAGTAGGAGGAGAAGATACGCCATATTTTGGCGGTTACTATTTTTTTCAATTTAATTTTACACCAAAATATCCATATGAACCACCTACAGTAGAATATTGTACAAATGATGGCAAAACAAGATTTAATCCAAATTTGTATATTAACAAAAAAACATGTTTATCTATATTAAACACGTGGAAGGGAGAACAATGGTCATCATGCCAAACAATCACAACTATTTTATTGTCGTTGTCCACCGTTTTGTGTAAAAATCCACTATTGAATGAGCCTCATATTACATCATCACATCGCGATTTTTTGAATTATACATTATCTCTTGAGTATACAAATATAGATGTTGCAATATGTGATATCTTAACATGTAAAATAAAAGAAGATTTTTTCAAATTGTTTGATAATATTATGAAAGAAAAGTTCAAAAAAAATATTGAAAAAATATTGGAATTTTGTCAGTCAAAAAGTCAAACGGTTACGTTAATAGGTGTTGGTATTTATTATATGAGTACAAAAATAAATTATGCTAAATTGATTGAAAAACTAAATCAATTAAAAATTGAATTTAAAATATAGATATAAATATAATAAAATGAAGTTTTGCAAAGTTTGTGAAAACATGTATTATTTAACAGTTTCTGCAAATGGGGACGAATTGTCTCAATATTGTAGAAACTGTGGAGACATTGAAACAAATGTCTCGGAATTGTGTATTTTTAGTTCAGAATTTACGCCACTAGAAACAAATATTAATCGGTACACAAAATTAGATCCAACCTTGCCACGAATAGATAAAATGCCTTGTCCAAACAATGAGTGCAAAACAAACAAGGAAAAAATGCCAACAGAAATTATTTTGATACGGTATAATCACAAAGATATGAGATATTTATATCTTTGTTCTACGTGTGATTATGTTTGGAAAACGGATATTAAAAATTAAAATGATTAAATTGATTTAATAATTGATTTAATAATAGTATTATTAATATATAAAATGAGTGAAAAACCGCTGAGTTATTTTGATGACGATAGAGACGACAACACCTCTATACTTTCTGATGAAGTAGATAAATTAGAAGAAGACTCTGATAACGAATCAATTGCAGACGATTTGTCAGAAAATAGTGACTTTGACAATTTCAATTTAGACAAAAATTTATCTGAACCAAACATTGAAGAAAAAAAAAACGATTATTTAGATGAAACAAAAATAGATTCCGACGACGACTTTGATATTTTAGAAGACGACACAAATTATTTACAAAAATTTACTGGAAATATTTCAGAAAGTTATATTGCAGATAACCACCCAGAATGTATTATTCATAATAATTTAGAGATTGACGCACTTTCAAGTGTTGTGCGGGACGACGATGGTATTATTATTGACAAAAATCATCAAACGTTGCCAATTATAACAAAGTATGAGAAGGCGCGAATCATTGGCGAACGTGCAAAGCAGATCAACAACGGCGCAAAACCATTTATAGAGGTTCCACAAAATGTTATTGACGGGTATATCATCGCAGAATTAGAATTATCTGTAAAAAAAATACCATTTATTATTCAACGCCCATTGCCAAATGGCTCCAAGGAATTTTGGAAATTAACAGATTTGGAAATAATTGAATAATAATATAAATAACTGACATTCTTTATAATATGAAAATAGCATTATGTTTTAATATTAGTTACAAAAATAGTCTCACAAAAGAAAAAATATGGAAGGAGTGGGTTTATTATAATCGCGACATTATCAATATTTATTTTCATACAAAAAATAGTCTAGTTAAATCTCCATGGATTCGAAAACATTGTATACCTATTTCATATGTAAAAGAAACTACTTATTTTCATATAGTCCCGGCACTTATGTCTCTTTTGAGTTATGCATATAAAGATCGAGAGAATCGATGGTTTTGTTTTTTGACAGACTCGTGTATACCTTTGATCTCTCCCGAAGAGTTTCGAAAACTTTTTTTTCAATATTATGAGTACACCATCTTTCGTTGGTATGAACCTAATTGGAATGTTCAATTTCATAAAAGAGCCAATTTGTTTAAATTGCCAAAACATTACCAATTAGCCAATGATCCATGGTTTGTCATGACGAGAGTAGACGCAATGTATTGTTTAGCTTTTACACAAAGTAAAATGTATTCAATGATTACAGAGGGTATTATTGCGAATGAAAGTATTTTTGCCATTGCATTATTACATTCTCATAGATTAAAAACGGTGATTAATGCGTCTTCTTCTATTTGTGACTGGTCGCGAATGAGTTCTCCTACTAGTCCATATGTTTTTGTAAAAGATAGTGTAGAAAACATGAATTATATTGCCACTTCAAAAAAAAATAAGTATGCAATGTTTTTACGGAAAGTACACACACGTTTCCCCGATTCTACAATCGAGAAAATTATTTATAAAAATACAAAACGCACAAAATATACAGATTATGAATTGAATATTTTGTACAGACCTAAAACTTCTTATGGATGGTTTTTAATTATTTTTATTTTCGTATTCTTGTTAAATTTTTATTAACACTTCTTTTACTTTTTGTTTTTTTCATTCCTCCTAAAGTAGGTGTATAATCTGTCATATCTCGTATTTCTGGGGTTTTATAAATAAAAAATCCACGTATAAGATGATATTTTTCTGCACCAATTTTTTTTAAAACATTTTTTCTTTGTAATTTATTCATTTTAACAAGTATCCCTTTTCTATCTAATAAAATTTCAAATTCGGTTATTATTGGCGATTCATGATTAATTTTTGTTTGATCTACAATTGGTACAACCGAACTATTTTTTGGTATTTGTATATAGACAATAATTGGTCTATCTTCTATTGGTGCTGAACTACAATAATAACTTGCAAAATTAAAACTTAGTGTTGTTGATAAAAAATTTGAGTAATGAATTTCATTCCCAGTATTTTTTATATTTGATGTTGTATTTTGAAAACATCTATACACATAAAATTCCTTTGTTGTTTTTGGTATAAAATTAAATAACATATCTAAATCACGAATATCTGATATTGCTTGATCCTTTAGTTTTTTGTTATGACAATGATCTATTCCATTTTCTTCACATCTATCTGTTAATAAACGATTAACAAGATTGGAACCATGGCCAATATAATTAAACAATCCAAAAAACCATCCTTGTCTAGTATTTCTTAAAATAAAATCCCATTGTCTATCTAAACGGTATTTTTTTATAAAGCTTAGTAGATTTAATACATCATTTTCTGTTATCCTACGACAATTTGTTTCTGGAAAACTTGTATCAAAACTATTTGGTGTAGTAATCATATCACAACAACAACTAAAAAGGTCTGTTAAATAATCTCTTGTTTCAACATGTCTTTCACTTGCAGTGTCGCGTGATATAAATCCATGTTCTGATGTGTCTATTGATCTATCCACTGGTTCAACTTCTTCCATCATATACTATACAAATATTTTAACACCTCCACCTTGCATCGCAATTCAAACAAGTGACAAACGTCGTCATAGGTTCATCTGCCGATCTTGTCTGTAATTGATAATGTGTTGTTTTATTCTTATGACATTTACGACAAAAGAATGAGCTCGATGAAGCCTCAATGTTTACTTCATATTTACTTTTATCTCTTAATATTTTTCGTTGAATGGCTTCGTCCCATTTCTGTGGATTTAATTCTTGATGCGTCATGAAAGCAATATGCTGCGGTTTTACTTCCTTTGTATTTATTTTTTCAATTATATCATCCGTCAAATTTAAGACAATTGATCGCAGTTTATCAACATAAATAATCACAAAAAATTTGTTTGTCCATTTTTTGATTATTTTTCTATTTTTGGATTCATTGATTGTCCAATTGAATATTCCCTTTTCGAAATTGTTGGCAAAATTTTCCGCAACACCTTTTTCGACAAGTTGTTTGACAACATTTTTTCTAAATGTGCGAGGGTTAGGAATGTTCATTTTATGATTTATAAAATTTATATTTAAATTCAATTTTATCTTTTATTAATTCTTACATATAATAATGCGGCAAGCATTGCTCCTAACATTTCAACAATTGTATATGGTAAAAGTTTTGAATAGGGAAGAGAATTGCTCATACACGCACCAAGAGTGACCGCTGGGTTATAACAACCACCGGATGCTTTTCCCCCCAATAATACGGCCAACCCTAAAGTAAGACCGATGACAATCCAATTGCCTTTTGAAAAAAGAATTGCAGACATAAGGATAAATGTTCCTATAAATTCAACCAAATAAGGATGCATATTATAAATAAATATTAAAAAAAAGAACTTTGAGTAAACGCGTTCGAACTAGTAAAACTCCGATTGTAAACCGAACCACACTTTTTGGGCGCTACGCACCCACTCGATCGAACTCTTTTTATCCTAGAATTAACCAAACTTTTATCATAGGATCGATTTGTATAGTATTGATCCTCTGGAAGCCCAACCTTTAAACTAGATTTTCCTATATTTGCCGCTTTTTGAAGATATGTTCGTTCTCTAGATGTAATAGGCGCAATATAATTTTTACTGTTTACATTAAACCTTTTTCCTTTACTAAATAAACCATTTGTATATCTATTCGAGGGTGATTTCAATAAACAAGTTCCGGCACAACCTTGAGGACGGACTGCCATTTGTCTCGCAAATGGTGTATTAAATGGACCAAAAACTCTCCTATAAACGTCTCTTGAAGAAGCAAAATCATTGCCAGTATCCATGATGGGAAAGGCGGCTGGCGTAGGATTTTTTCCATTTAAATTGCCATTATTTAAATTGCTCACAATAGATGGATACTGTTGAGAATCATATGGTCCATAATTAGGAGAACTTACATCACCCGTTGTGTTAGAAATAATATAATTACGATAACCAAACATTGTTATATTATAATATTATTTTAACAGTTACTGAAAAATGTATTTTACATTAACTTTTTGATTTTGTGCTTAAAAATATGGCCATTCCGATGATAAAAAGAATGAGTGGTGAAAATAATAAAATCCAAGCCAATGTTTGACTGCTTTTACAAACATAGTTTAGTAACATTGTCCATAACAGAACAAATATGGTCGGCCAAAGCATTGATTTTACGTTTCCTTGTATTAAAGACCAACCAAGTCCAACGCCCGTTATAAAGAGATAAACAATCGCGGGTGGACACAACATATATTATATTAATATTTTAAATTCGATTGTGTTAACATCAACTTTTTAATACCCTTCTAAATATTTTTATAATTCCATTCTCTTCAAATGATAAATTATTAAAATTATTTGTAAAATTTTAAATGTTTACTAAAATGCCAACATGAATTCAAAAGTTGATAACGGTTCAACGATGGACAAACGTGAAATGTCTATGGGGGGCAAATCTAAAAAATTGAAAAGGTTTTAAAATATTTGAAGTTGTTAAGAATTGCGTTTTTTAATTGTATCTAATAACGTTTGGATGCTTGCAAAGCTTGATACGACCCATTACTTTGATCTCCTCCAAAAGACAGATCATTGTAATTTTTGACACTTGCATTTTGTTTTAAAAATCTGGTATAATCAGAGCTATCATATACATATTTAACATTGCATGAAGAGGGTGGGTATAATGATCTATCACAAATATTTTGTATAGATCCTATACTAGTTTTAATTGTAGCAATACCTGGGATGGATTGTGGTGTCTGGCAACTACCACCACAACTATAATTAAGGCGCGAAAAAACATCACCGGCATTCATCACCTTTCTAAAAGGAGTGCATGCATAATTTCCATATGTTTTATCACCGACAACATTTCTTAAAACTGGTGTATTGTTCCACGCCTCTTTGACAAGGACGCGGGTCGTTTCAAATTCGGAACTCATGACTTTATCAATAGTAGGCATAGCCATTAATCCTTTTATTCCACCACCTAAAGTTACTTTGCCTTCTTTTCTTATAGGATAACCAACACCCTTTACCCCATAAAGTAATGTTCCAAATGTAGATTGATCGTATGGCATAGTATACAAATATATTTTATTTTATTATATTGCATTTTCTATATTTTTTGTAAAGATCATTGTAAAAATAAGTAAGAATAACTTTATACACCATAAATTTTCATCTAATCTTTGAATTTTTTCTTCTTTTATATCGTGTCGAACAAACAATGTAATAATACTTGCTAAAAAACAACCCATGTAAAAATATTCGATGGCGTAATTGTGATAGGATTGAAAAGTTATCATTTCGCGCAAGAAATCGCTAGAATAGTAATCCGAAAAATCCTTTATCAGTAACACCTTGAGACTTTGAAACCCGATTAATCCTCTCAACGGCAACATTTTTTTATTTATTCAATAAATAAAAAAAAAATCAATTTTACTTTTTTACTTTTTTTTACTTTTTTTACTTTTTTGTTTTTTTTGTTTTTTTTGTTTTTGCTCCACCTCGTCGTCCTTCTGTAAGCCTTATTTCTCGTTTATATAAAATATTACAAATAGCGAATGCTCCAATCACGCCAAAAAGAGGGATGAATGCATATAAAATTTCATAAATACCATAACGAGTTATGTTTGCTAGATTTATGCTACCATGCGTAATAATATTTTCGGCTGCATCAAAAACTTCCATAGTAATATTTGCAGTATCTTGTATGGCTACTTTTAAAAACGTTTTTGGTAACGTGGACAAAGATTCCCAAAATGCGACACTTTCGTGCTCTTTTTTTTCTTGTATGATTCTGCTTATTTTTTGTGATAACATTCCAGATGCGCGTGTTATTGGTAATACTTCTTTTATTAACGCTGCGGTACTTTCAAAAACGTTGCGTGCAAAAATAATCGAGTCCATGTTACTTCTCAAGTCTGGAATATCTAAAGGAATAAATAAAGTATAACTTGTTATCAAGTCTATTTGCATAAGAATTCTTTCTTTCAATTCTAGTAAAAGATCATAATCTTCGTTTTTTAAAGTCATCTTTTGTTCTATTTTTTTTATTGTCTGCATATGTAATTTAAGTAATTCGACTGTATTTTCATTTCCAAAATAACTTTTCACATTGATTGAATATTTTCCATTATTAACATTTGTCTCTAAAGCAAAATTAGGTATTGGTGAAGCTTTACAACGAGTGATGTATACATTTAAATAAGAAAAAGGATTAAATTCTTCGTCTTCTAAAAGAACAACTTCGCGTTGTAAAGAGGGATTTTTTTCAGAACGAAGACCGCGCATAAATGCGGTTGCGGTACCAGACAAAGTGCTACCAATGTCAAAAGCGTATTCTTCTGCGAGTTCTTTTGTGGTCATTTTACTTCTTTTATAATCAGATACCCATTGCGCATTATCTTTATGTAGTTCTTGTTCTCTTATAGAAGTACCGGTTTTTATACAATTATACTTAGCTTCTGAACCAACCATGCGCAAACTATCATTTATTTCTTCAATGGTAGCAACAACTAATTCTGCTTCTTCTTTTGAAAGATTATCTGCAATTGTTTTAGATTCTATTGCCATGGTTCCCATAAACAATGCATTTTCGTGGATTCTTTCATTCAGTGCATATGGTTCAATATTTGAATCAACATTTGATACATACGAGCCACTTATTAATAAAAAAGAATAAATTACACTTTGAAGCATTTTCGCAATATTCATGCCACCATTTTGAACACCTTTATTTGACCTTTCAAGTATTTTCAAAGCTTTATTTAGTATAATATAATATGTCATATTCATTACACCCATCTGTATAAAGGACATGGATACATATGCATAGTCTGCACACAATTTATAATATTCACTATTTTCATCCAAACCAATAACTTCTAACCCAGTTGGATTTAAACTATCAAGTACTTTACAATTATGATTCATATTCAAAGTTGGCATTTGACTAATTATTTTTTCGAATTGGTTCATATAATATATAATTAATTTTTTTCAGTAATAAATCTTGGAACAACATTCATCGTAATTAATTCTTGTGTCAATAATTTACAAGAATATGGTACTTTTACACGCGAAAAACTTGTCCTATTTTCACATGTTTTACACATATGTATGTTATATACATCATTATAGGAAGCAATTAAACCACATAAATTACAAGTGTACATTTCATATTTATCAGAAACATCATACATTCTTTCTTTCGTAAACCTTGCGGCCCCATGAGAAATAGAACAGTCACGTTCCATTTCTCCAAACCGTAAGCCACCATCGCGACTTCGTCCTTCTGCTGGTTGTCTAGTTAAGTTAACCATGGGTCCTATAGAACGCGAATGTATTTTATCGTCCACCATGTGTTTTAATCTTTGATAAAAGACAGATCCTATAAAAATATCTGCCTTAATTTGTTCTCCCGTATTCCCATCGTATAATATATCATTACCATTTTTCTCATATCCAAGAGACAACAGTGTTTCTGAAATATCGTTTACATGCAAATCCCCAAAACTTGTTCCATCTCCAAATATACCCAAATCAACCGAAACTTTACCTAGTAACATTTCTTTTAATTGTCCAATTGTCATTCTGGAAGGTATGGCATGAGGGTTTATGATTATATCGGGACGAATGCCATCCGCAGTAAAAGGCATATCTGATTCTGGGATTACATTTCCAATCGTACCCTTTTGTCCATGACGACTCGAAAATTTATCACCAATGGTTGGTTGTCGAATAGTTCTCAACCGAACTTTTGCAATATTGTAACCATCTCCATTCTTTGTCAGATGATTTCTGTCTATATATGTTTCTCCCCCTTTTCTATATACACGACTATTATCTTCATATTTAATGGCTTTTGTCACATCTGTTTTGCTTCCTTTGATAGGGATTACTTTTGCAATAATAATATCTCTATTTTCAATAAATGTATTTTCTGCTACTAGACCGTTTTCTTGTATTTTGTCATAATTTGCAAATTTTACCGATTTTGTTTTTTTAATATCTGGTTTACAACGCATTTCTTCTTCTCCATTTATTTTTTGTTTGTCTTCATCTTTTTCTGTATTATACACAGTTGCTTGAAACAGACCTCGATCAATTGAGCCCTTATTTACTAGCAACGAATCTTCTTGATTATAACCCGTATAACTCATAATCGCAACAGTAATATTTGCACCAGAAGGTATCTCATGCAATTTGAGCAGATTCATTAATCTTGTATCAATCAATGGTCTAGATGGATATGTTAAAACGTAGGCCGTTTTGTCCATACGTTCTAAATAATTTTTTGCATAGATACCGATGGCTTGTTTTCCCATTGCACATTGATATGTATTTCTTGGTGATTGATTATGTTCGGGGAATGGAATACACGATGCTAAAACCCCAAATATAGTGGTTGGATGTATTTCACAATGTGTATGTTTTGCGGTGATTTCTAAAGGATCAAATGCAATCAAACTGTTGTTTTGTTCATCAGCGTCAATATATTCAAGAATAGCCTTTTCATTAACAATATCTGTAAATAAATCGTTCCACTCTATTTTTTTTTCCTTTAGATCTTTAACTATCTTGTCAGTCAACAAGGTTTTTCCATTATCTACGATAAGGAGAGGTCGCAATAAACGACCAGCGTCATTACAAATTCGTATTTCTTCTTTTTGGTAATTGAAAACAATGGATGTATAAATATTTATTATTCCTTTGCGTTTGTAAGTTTTCAGTATTAAAAACAAATCATGTAAATCTATTTTTGGTACCCCGAACCAAGTACCATTTATGAAAATCTTACTTTCGGTTTCTAATGGAAATGTTAGTTCTTCGATAGGTGTTGTAAACTGATGGATGATATCGAATAATGGTTCGGATCCAGAAAAGATAGAAATATGAGTCATACAACTAAGATTCTTTACAACACCAACAGAAAGACCTTCTGGTGTTTCGGCCGGACACAAAAACCCCCACGACGTATTGTTTAATAAACGCGGAGGTACCATTTTTCCACTCTTATCGAGTGGTGTTGATACACGTCTTAGATGACTTATACTTGCGACATACGATAATCTATTCAATACTTGCGCTACACCAACTTTATTACTATTTGCGTGTTTTAGTCCAAAATCTCCCGTGGAAAGAGCTCGCTTTATTCCATTTTCAATAGTAGATGATTTTATAATTTTATATATATTTGTGTTATTAACAATACTTAAATAATCGTCAGTTGATTTCCACGACCCAGTATTTATTTCTCGAATAATTTGTTTTTCTGCATCCTTTATTGTCTTGTTAAAATAATTACGAAATAAATTATTTAGTAAGACACCAACACAATCAACGCGTTTATTCAAGTAAGAATCTCTATCATCTTCTTTTTTATTGATCAACGAAACAAGAAGATATCTAGTCATGTAACCAAGAAAGAATGTTTTTTTTTCAATTGTCGTACAATGTGGAAAAAGATCGTTTGCTAATACGTCTACTACAAATTCCCGTTTTTTTTCTTGTCCCGATTCCTTATCCATATTCATTGGCGTGTACATTACATAATTCATTAAATAGGATATAGCGCTTTCTTTTGTTAAACAAGTATTTGCTTCAACGATTGAACCTTGTAGTATATTCAATATATCATCATTTAAATCAAGTAGTATCATTTCACATATTTTTTTATCGCTTAAAATACCAAGTGCTCTAAAAACGATGAATAATGGAACGGGTTGTTTCAGTCGGGGTATCTGAATGTGTAGAACATTTCCTCCGCCACTATCTTTTGTAGAATACATTATATTAATCTGTTTTGTAGAAATACATTTGTGTGATGGTGTTGATTTTATTTCTACTACCCAAGAATATTTTGTATTACTTTTGCTAATATTAAAACAATATATTTTATTTTCAGCCGCACGTTCTTGTGCAAGAACTGTTTTTTCAGAACCATTTATGATAAAATACCCACCCGTATCGTAAGGACATTCACCAACTTTTGTTTTTTCTAAAATACTATATTGTTTTAAAACACATAAACTTGATCCTACCATAATAGGCATTTTGCCTATGTGAACCGATTGCATTTTTTTGTACATTATTGTCTCCGTTTCCAAATTTTCTCCAGTATAGATATGTATTTTTATATTAATATCAATAGACATCATCGATGAATAGGTAAAATTTCGAAGTCTGGCTTCTTGAGGAAACATCATTTTTATGGCTCCGTTATTTTCGTGTATTTGTGGTTGTGACATCGTAAAGTTGTCAAAGGATAGATAGATAACTAAATTATGTTTTTTACATCTAGGGTTGTAGTCTTGTTCGGAAGCAATTTTGATATTGCTAAACATATCGATCGTTCGATATATCTGAATATTCACAAAATTGTTGTAGGACTCCAGTTGATGTTTAACCAATCTCTCGAGATAATCATCTCCATAATAAGATGACAAAATATCCCACGCGTATTTATTTTCCTTGTAAGTTTTATCAGTATTCATTTTTTTCATCAGACAACTTAATATTTATAAATCAATTTATTTTTATATTAGTTTGTAGAAAATAAATAACAACAATACACTAAATACTAGAAAAAATGATATCTCAATATTATTTTGTTGGTTCATATACATTGTAGTAAACCCGCTTTTTCCAAACCCAAAACTTGGCGTCGACCCACCCGAATCTGTTACTTTTGTTTTCAAATTATAAATAGAGTCCATGATATTATTTGTACATTTATTTTTCATAATGTCTGGATCATTTGCGTCACTTGAGCTTATAAAAGCACCGGCACACCTTTCACCACCCTCTTTTCCAGAAACTTGTAATGTCACACATTTACATTTTGATCCACTTACTCCAGACATTACTTCAATCATTTTCACTGGTATTTTAGCCATATTTGTAACATCTGTCAAAACTCCTTTGAGGAGACCATCGCTTTTCGTGTTTATATAAATATATTGATAAACAGAATCATTTACTTTTGCACTTGGATCACAATATTGCACATTTTCATCGCTTTCTAGTGTACATTTATTATTCGAATTGAAAAAATATTTATTTCCGAAATTATAACTACCGTCTGAAGTAACAATACTACTATCAGATTTACACCCTCCAGTAATAGTGCATAAATAGCCAGAAAGAGCGGCAAAGTCTCGCTTTAGGGTAGAATCTGATGTCCCTTCACCCGAAACATTTGCTTGTTCTGGTGATAATATTTCTACTCCTCTTAAATTTTCTGCATATTCTGGAATGAATTGAGGTTGATTTGAAGAGGATCCAAACATACTATTTTCAAATACTTTATTTTTTTAAAATGTTGTGTCTTCAAGATTATCATTTAACTCGTCATATGTGTCTGCTGTATTATTCGCTAATTCGGAATCGGCAACTTCGGGTCTAGAATTTGAAGGTTCTTTTAATTCATCAACTTCTTTTCTCAAGGAAGCAATTTCGATTTTCATATTTGCTAAAGTATCAACCACACAGTCTTCAAATCCTTCTACTAATGGGAAAAAAAATAAAAGTAAAATAAATCCAATCATGAAAAAAAAGATGGAAGATAAATTCTTTTTCATATAAAATTATATAATATAATTATATGTCATCCTCTTTTTATCCACAAGGAATGAATAGTTATAACAATAGATTAAGAACGGGTGGCTATAAAACATGGAAGGGTACTGGATTTTTTAGTAATCCAGTAGGAATTACATGGGGCAATATAAGACCATATACTAATAATGATCTAACAAACAATGTTATATATAAATCAAAACAAGCAAGACCTATAAAACACTATAGAAAGGGAATTTCTGTATTTCAAACATTGCCCAACTATTATCAAGAAAATCGTGAAGTAAAAAGTAGCACTGGTGGCAATCTAGTTGCACAATTAATGGACATGCCCGGATGTGTAAACATCACGCAAAATAAAGTAAATGAAAAAAATAACATTGAAAAAACGGTTGAGTTGTGCAGTAAATTTCAAGGAATCGCAATGGTAAGTGACATTTATCCAAATGTTAATTATTATCAAAAACCACCAGTTATTATGCAAAATGGCGATCAACCAATAGTTGTAAAAAATACTGATATTCCATTTTGTTGCAATCAACCAAAAAATGCGTTGCGTTTAGTAAGATCTTCCACCAATTTGAAACAAAATTACTATACAACAACATATCAATATTTACAAAATAGATGTCAAACATATGACCAACGAATATTTAATTTTGTGGTTCCATGCGACTACCTCTCAGAACTTTGTAAACCGGGCGATCCATTATCTATAGATAACTTTTATGTGGCAAATTGTTTACCCAATATTATTATTCGCGAAGGCGTCGAACTTCAATTGATAGATTATATAACAAATATATTAATACAATATGATCCCACAATTGATCCCGTGAAAGAGGATAATTTGACTGATTTTTTAACAAAATTATTTTTAGAAATAAATAAGAGAGACGATAAAGAAAAATTGACGATATTCATTAATAAAGTCATTTCGTCGAACCAAGATTATATAAATATTTCTGGACCATCTAAACATTGCGGAAAGGTTATTTACAAACCAAACAATTCACAATTTGCAACACAAGGAGCAGTAAGTTCTAGTAATTATATATTGAAAAAGGATGTTGTAACTCTCGAAACGTATGATTATAACACAACAACACCTTATAAAAGTTTGAATTGCAACAATTGTGGGACAAATGCTACGTCAAATCTTTACAAGACAAAAAGTTCGTCTTGTTTAAAAAACGGGATATGTAATGGTATTACAAATATCAAAACATATGGAAATAGGCCAAGTAAATTTGCCTATTTAAATAAACAGTTACTTGATCGTAAAAACGTACCAAAACTAAATTAATTTAATTTCATCAGAAAAAATATTTATTTTTATATTATTATAAGGTATTCCATACAATTCGCACCATTTTATCGTATTTGATATATTTTTATTTTTAATTTCTTTGATTTTTTCATTATTTTCGTGTAATGAATAAAATACAATTTGGGATTGTAAATACAAAACACGTTGCTGAATAATGGTGTAAAATTCATTTATATTATTCATAATGTAAAGTGGTATTTTGTCGTATAAATTTATATCGTCATTAATTTCCAAATAAGTATTTTGATAATTCTGACAAATAATAAAAACATAGTTGTCTATTGTTATTTTTGGTCTAAATAAAATAACATCATACATGGTAGATAAAAAATAGACAAGTTCTGTCGTTTGATTGTTACAAAATGCTTTAATAATACTTGTTCCATTATCTGATTGTTTTTTTACGATTGATGTGATTATCTCTTTTTTTGTCATATGTATATCAAAAAAACACAGATTGCATTTTTCATCAAATGTATACTTGAATGATTTGTATGTTAAAAAATCTAAAAAAATATCATTTGTGGAAAAAACATTTGTTGTTTCATTAAGTTGGACATTTACAAAAATTTCAAAAAATTCAAAAAACAGTCGGTCTTTAACTATATGACTAATTGAAAAATCACACAAATGTGTTGTTGAATAAAGAAACCCATACGGTTCAAGTATTTTTATTAATTTATAATAATTTTCTGTTTTATACATTTCTAGTTGCAAAAGCATAGATTTGGTTAATGGCTGGTTTGTTTCAGAAACAGAGTGACTATGATCAAAGATTATATTTTTATTTTTTTTAATATTAAGATACATTTAATAAAGATTAAAAATAGTTTTAATATTAAATTATTAATCGATTGGATTTTTACAATTTACATGAATTCCGCAAAATTTACTGTCTGGTTTTGCCTTTGCAGTGCATCTTTCTCCGTTTGCTTTTATACATTGGCAGATTGGTTTCGGTGCCTTTTTTGTTTTAGCTTCGCTCTCCTTTTTTTCGCGTTTTGTTTTAATTACTATTTTGTCGTCCTTTTGAACCGCTTGAGGTTCGTCTTCCTTTTGAACCACTTGAGGTTCATCTTCAACATCCTTCTCTTCTTTCTCTTCTTTTTCTTCTTTTTCTTCTTTTGTCGGATTTTTACAATTTGTATGCTGGCCGCAAAATTTATTATCTGGATTTTCTTTCGTCACCTTGGCCTTATTTGTACAACGTTCTCCATTTGCCTTAATACATTGGCATATTTTGACTCCTTCTAAAGGTTTTGCCTTTTTTTCCAAAGGTTTTTCTTCAACCTTGGCAACCACGTCTTTTTCTTGAATATTTTGTTTTGGCGTCGATGGATTTTTACAGTTTGTATGCTGACCACAATATTTACTATCTGGATTTTCTTTCGTAACCTTGGCCTTGTTTGTACAATGTTCTCCATTTGCCTTAATACATTGACACATTTGTACTTCCTTTTTTTTAATTTTAATAACATCCGTGTTAGGGACCACTTTTTCCAAATTTTCCAAATTCTCCAAATTCTCCAACTTTTCCAACTTTTCCAAATTCTCCAAATTCTCCAACTTTTCCAAATTCTCCAAATTCTCCAAAATAGCTGGTTGTACAATTATTTTTTCAAGATTTAATTCGGGTATATCTTCCTCCATAATTTTTTCTTTTTCCTTTGGAACTTCTTTTATCACTTCAACTTCTTCACCAAGTAATATTTTTGTCAAGTCGCGTGTGTTTACATGAAATAATTTCTTGAATATAAAATATCTATTTAAGAATGATATTTTTTTTTCATCCGAGCTTAAATTGTCACGTGGATCGTAAAGACTTCGAAACATATTGGTTCCGTTTTTAAACCCAACATGTTCTGCTTCAGAACGTGTAATTAATTTAAACCCAAATTTTTCTAAAAGGAATACAAGGTATGAAAAATTCACTAAATATTCATCAATTTCATTGTTAATGGATTCTTGAAAAACAGATATTTTATACCCTAAACTCGTTTCATCTGGTGGAAACGAATCTTCGTTATATTTTTTTGTAATACTCCAAATTCTTGTGGAACCATTTTTTATAATAATCGATTCGTCCATTTTTTTTCGTTGCAGTTCATGAAAAATACTTTCCCCATCATAACAAGTTCCTATAAAATATCCGTGTACTTTTGTACACTCGGCTACGTTCTGTAAAAAGTGTATCAAAGACATTTTGTCCTTAAACATATAATGTACGGCAAATTGACACGACGAAACATCAAACCCATTCTTCCCAATTCCATAATATTTTTCGACCGTTTTATCGAGATTTTTTTTGGGTATTTTTCCAAAAACCGCACTTGTAATAATCTTAGATTTATCATTCATCATTGCATCATTCGACTTAATATTCTTTGAACTATCGCCTAATACAAATAATGCTCCGGGTATTTCGCGTAATCTTTTTTTCATATTTAAATACCTTGCACACGACCCATCAAGTTTATTTTCTAAATTATCATTCGAAATATCGATTCCAAAAACAAACTGTAGTTTGGCGTGTTCCCATTTTGGTAGATCGCCTCCTTTTCCACAAGCATAATCTATAAGAGTGTCGTTCCTTTTTGCGACACCTATCAATTTTGTTTTTACTAAATTGTGGAATTTTCTCAGATTTTTCAAATAATTTGTATTTACATTGGAATTATTATAATAAATAGATTCTTCGATATTATACATTGGTGGAATATTTAAACCCATGTAAATCATTTCTTCTGTAACTGGCCGATTAATAGAATGCCAATTATCATTTGCGATTGCGTAATCATTGCCAAAATTTTTTCCAGTATGTTTAAAATCTGCGGTCTTATCGTATCTCACTCTTAATGGTTTCCATTTACAAAACTCTTTTTCGGATTTGTCGTAGTAAAATTCTACAATCGTATTATCATCAAATACTTCGTCCTCTTCGGTTTTCATGACATATGATCCTTTGCTATCTTTACTAAGGAATAAATGGAGTATACCAGCATTGACATCGCTAGGTTCTGTTGGAAAAAACTGCACTGGCTTATATTCATCGTCTCGTACTTCGACAATTTTGTCTTCCAACAAATCCTTCCATGGATTAAAATACCCATGTTTTTTTTGACTATAACCACAGCGCAATACAAGAGTTTTATAATAATCAATTTGAATGTTTTTTGTAAGATCTGTTCCTTGGGAAAAGATGGGTGTTACTTCATCCTCGCCCGACTCGTTCTTTTTTGTGGTTACTAGAAAATCGACTGTATTATATTTTTCTGGTTTCCATTTTAACGAATATATCCATTGTGTTTTGGTATTCGGAATAATGATTTTATCAAAACTATTTACCTCGCCCGTTGCACCTACACCCAAATACATGGGAGTGAATACAAGTCCGTCTATATTGTATTCAAATAATTCTGATCGTTTGTTTATTTCATTGCATGATTCAAAAATAGATTGCCCACGAACTTTTGGATAGAATGTTTTCACGTGAAATTTTGCACAATTTTCATTTTCTACAAAAGGAATTGGTTGTAAATACTCTGTCATAAATTTTACTAAATCTCCATACCTACAAATCCCTTCTGTCTTAGATATGTCATCAAATACAGCGTCTACGAAAAATTCATCGCCTCTTAGATCTTCGCCATCTAAAAAATAGATATCAAAAGCATAAAACGCATTTAGTAGTTTTTGATTTTTATCGAATCGAACATATTCCCCGTCAACAATAGTATTATTATAAAAACCAGTTCTATGGAGACAACCAGAGAATGTAACATTTAAACGATTATTTATATAATAAATTTTTTTGTCAACGATAAACATAAGACGTCTGTCGCCGTCTGTTTTTTCTGTTACACAATAATTAACTCTAATATTTGGCGTTTTTACATTCTCGTCTGGTTCCACGATATGTCTCTGATGTAGTGTGACAGAAGAAGGTCCAATGAAGTTATGAGAATTATATAAATAACGAGGAACTTTTTCACCTTCTTGATTTTTATTGATTAATTTATAATATTCTTTTAACACATTCTCTTTTTCGCGATTTGATATTGGAAAGTCTGTATTTTGGATTCCACACAAGACATCTTGGATTGTCTTTTTAAAAAGATCCAGTGTATTTTCTCTGTCTTGAATTGCTAAAGAATTGTCTATTTCTATTTCAACTTCGTAGGTTTCTCCTAAATGAAATAAATTTGCTTGTTGTAAAGTAAACATAGGTGTATACTGTTGTTTGACGATGCTTAAATGAACAACACATGGATTATTTTTTTGTCTGAACTCTACTCTATTTATTAGACGAAACGTTTTTTTACTGTCTCTCCAATTTTCGACAAAGTTTGCCCCCTTTTGACTACTTTTATTTATCGTTTTTTCTCCACGCAAATCTACCTTTACATTGTAATCATCATTAACAGCAGAAGAATATTTCTTGTCATTAATGACGTTTGATTTTTCAACCAATTGTATATTTCCACTATCAAACAAAGATTCAATCTCGTTTGTTTTACAATAATCTACTATAGACTGACCTTCTATTTCAACGCGAATGTAGGATATTTGAAATCTACCCGTTTTTTTATTTAATTCTTCTTTTGACATACGTAACATAAGTGTCCCCTCTGGATTCGTGCATTGATATTTTTTACCTAATAATTTGGTAATGATATTATTATAATCTATTTTATTTAACGGTATTTTACCATTATTTAGTTTTGCTTCCAGTTCTAATGTTAAATTGTATTCAATACGTCGGGGAAGAAGTGTCAAATATTCTTCTACTAGCTCTGATATTGTCACTTTTTCCATTTTATATATTTATTTATTTTATATTTAAATTCAATTTTAATTAGAGACTATATATTCTGTTATTTCATCATATAATTCTTGTTTTGTTTTTTTTAAAGGAAGACCAGTTAAAATATGCATAGCCTTTAACTCATTTAATTTATATCCAGATATTGGATTCAACGATTGTTTTATGGTAGGTCTTTTTATCTTATCATCAAGATTTATCTCTTTTGCTTCCGTTTCTCCAAAAACAATAAATTCGTCGGAATCATTATTTTTACAATAATAATAACTACGTTTATCCATAAACAAAATGTTGATGTTTTCGAGACATGCCAATATAGTAATCGTCTTAAGAGATGTTTTCGTTTCATGCAAATTATCAATGGCCTCAGCCTTGCCCTTTATTTTTTTATCGGCAAGTTTTTCTTGAAATTCCAACTTTAACTGTTTTTCTTGTAATTTTGTCTGGTTAAACAGAAGAAGTTTTTCGTATTCTCCGAGACCCTTCCAAATAATAAAAAATTTCCAAAAATTTGAATCATTTTCTTTTAATTCAAATTTTTTGATAGTCTTTTGGTTTATAAAGTTCATTATATTACTATTATTCAAAACAAACTCCATTATATTATTTAAACGCGTTGTCTTTATTATCAAAAAAAATATTTTTATAAGTTTGTTTTTCTGTTTCATCTACAGTCAATTTATTCTCTTGATTGTGTATATATTCTACAAAATTATAAATTTGTTCGATTATCTTTTCATCCAGTTCAGATAAATTAATATATATTCCATTTTTATTTTCATTCAATAGCGCTAAATGATTCTGTAATAATCTCAAAACTTCTATTTGGTTTAGTTTGTCCATATTTTCTATAGAAACCTTCATGTTATTTAATTTTTTTACTCTTTCAAGTTCCATGAATTAATTTACTGTTAATTTTTAAATATGTTTACCTATATCTTTTTTCTTTGCTTTCTTTTATTTCTGCAATTATTGAGATGTAACCATCATTCAATTCAAACCTCTGTCCTATAATACGTGCAACAAAATGATCCTTTTCATTAATTTCTGAAAATTTTTTATTGGATGCAAGATGATCACGCGAAACAAAAACAACAAACGGCGAAGGTGATTCTGTGCTTATTCCCTTAATACCAGCTTTTGTTATATTCGTGGCAATACAATTTATAAGTTGTCCTTCTACTGGAAAACATATATAACATTCAAAAACAACCTCATAAATGATGCCGAAACTATTTATTTTTCCAGAAGAATATGAAATTATTTTTATTGAATTTTTTTTAATATATCCTTCTGCGATACATTTTTCCTCGTAAGAACTTTTTAGTTTTTTTTCTAAAATCGTGATAATATTGCTCCCAATTTGATTCATTTCCAATGAAACCTTTTTAGAAACAAGTGATCGCGAATAGATATCTAATATTTTTTTAGGTTGTGTTTTTTTCAATTGTTTTTTAGGTATTATTAATTTATCCGTTTTTTTTGCAATATCGGGCAGTTCATCGGGTAATTCATTCGGTACTTTTTCTTTAAATCCAAAATTATCATAATCTATTGGTGAACCTATTGGTGAACCTATTGGCGAACCTATTGGCGAACCTATTGGCGAACCTATTGGCGAAGCTACTGGAGGACTATCTGCATAGGTAATTTTTGCGTAATCTGCGGGAGGACTATCTGCATAGGTAATTTTTGCGTAATCTGCGGGAGGACTATCTGCATAGGTAATTTTTGCGTAATCTGCGGGAGGGGGACTATATTCATATGCAATCTTATCATTTTTTTCTTGAGACTCGATGGCCGAGTCGGATGATCTGCTATATTGTAATTTGTCGGGTTTTTCTAAAGCATTTAGCGTTGGTGGTGAAAAATCTGGAGTTTGCGGTAGATCTGAACTTTTTGTCAAAATTTCTTGAGAATTGGGTTCGGATGTTTCTGAATTGTCGAGTAAATTTGGATTTTTCAATGTTAACTTGTTTTCTTCCATATTAAATTATGTCTCTATAATTATCCTTAATATTTTTCAATTTAATTTATGATTCAATAGCATCCTCTGTTGAATAAAACCACTTAATTTCATTGTATTTATTATGATTTCTCATATATATTTCTAAAAAAACACACAAGGCTTTTGCGTCGTATTTTGCAGTATATACATTTGGCGCAGAAATTGTATTCAACAGTGCCAATAAATTTGGTTTCTTGTAATTAGCACAATTTAACCCACTTGATCTAGTATTAGTAATATCTCTAATTTTAAAAATATAATCAGAACGTGCATCAATAAACCCAATATACTGCTGTAATTTTTTCTTCTTACGAATGGGTCTTAAACGGATATCTTCTGGCAAAGCATCTCTTATAATGTTTCCATCTTTTTCAAAAATAAGCATTTTATTTTCTTTTGATTCATTGTCATACAATAAAATATAACCATCTTGTACATTTCTTTTAAACCCGTTTAATAATAATAATTCAAATTGTGTGTGAGTAGGAATTTCAAATAAATAGTGTAATAATGCTCGTTTATTTCGATATATCATACAGTCAATCATATGATCAATCAAGTATTCATCCAAATCTTCTTTATTCATAATATTATTATTTAATAATTGATGAAAAACAACTGCGCAATATTCATACCAATTTGCTTTATTAATATTTGCCGGATATTCTATCAATCGTTGAACTTTTATATATTCTGTTTCTGCATCAATTAAAATTTGAGGTTTTTTAAAAAAAACGCCCAATTCTTGAGGTGTTAACATTATGTCTTTCTCATCAATCTCTATAACACCTTTATCCATCATAAGTAATTTGTTCAACTCTTGATCTATTTCAAGATCGGCGCGTTTTGTTTGAAGACGATCTTTTTTCATATTAAACATGATTCCTTGCATTTTTATATCAATGGGCACAGAACGTTCAAAAATAGTAATTTGTTTATCGTTTAATTCTATTGGTTGAAATAGATAATATTCTCCAACGTTTACTATTTTCCCCGGACGATTATATTTATCATAAATGATTGTTTCTTCATCAATTAATTTTGTAAAAGCATAGTCTACTTGATTTCGTGTGAATTTTAGTAAAAAGTCTGAAATTTTATAAAAATGCTCTAATTTAAACATGTATAAAATAGTTTTAACGACAAATTCGTTCATTTTATTTAAACTTTGTAGATCTTCCATTTCACTTGATAACTCGACACTTTTATTAATACACGTGTATTTACAAGACGCTTGATAGTCACAATTTGGGGAATATGGAACATCACCAACTGTCAAATTATCTATTTCTGTTCCATTTGACAAAATTTGACGTACGTGCATATTTTCAAAATTTTTGTAATCAAAATTAAGTTGACCATTATTAACCAAACAATCAATTGCGTTTTCTTTTAACAATCTTGTTACTTTGCCAATTCTTTCTGCTTTTTTTTCGGCCGTACGATAAATGTATAAATCCGCCGCTTCTTCGTCTCTATTTTTTAGCATGGTTGCATGTAAAAATATTTGTACATTTCGTTCTATAAAGGGTAAAAGTTTGTGACTAAAATTACGTATGGCTCTTCCTAATACTTGTTCAACTTTACTCATATTATACCAAGGTTCCATAACATGAACTTGTCGGACACATTTAAAATCAAGGCCTTCCGAACCAGCGCTTGATATCAATATAACTTTAATGACGTCACCGTTAATATTTTTATCTGATCTCGCAGCGTTATACTCTTCTGCATTATTTGGAGACAATAATGTACTCCCCGTAATCATAATATATTTTAGTTTATTGCTTTGTCTGGGTCGTTTTGAAAACAAATTATTTCCTTTAAATCGATCGTAACCCATTTCTTCCAAGGCTAAAGCCATCGGGATTATTCCCGAATCAAGATATTGTGAGTACACTAAAATAATACCAGTAGAGTTGCTTATATTTTCACATATATTTTTAATTTTGCAACTGTAATTTCCTATTAAATCTAAACGAAAGATGGGACCGTATTTTTCCAATATTTCTGGATTATAACTAAAATTACCTTTAATCGTATCAGTATCTTCATAATTCATGACACGTTTTAAACCTCTTGTCCCAATTAATAAACGAGGGTCAAATGTTACTCCTCCTCCGTTTTGATTTTTTAAAATGACAACATTCTTATCTACAGAATTAATAGCAGTATTTACCAAACTTTCGACTGAATCAAAAAGTTGATCTCCTCCACCAATATGCTCAGTTGATTCAACTATTTCATTCTCTAACAAATTATATGGGTATATTATATTTAATGCTTGAATTGGATTCTGTAAAATAGTATAATTGAAACTAACCATATTTGTTATTTTAGCAACGTTTACTAATTCTCCGACTTTGTTAACCATTGTCAAGGGTCGATCTTTCAAAGCATCAATGATATAATTATATCCAAGACTTTGATAATCTCCGATTTCATCTAAATATACCCCTAAAAATTTCATTTTAGAATCCTCCTCGATTTCTAGTCCATTTAATTGATAGTTGGGATATTCATTTGTACTATCTCGTTCGACTACTTCCATCATTGATTTAAATGTATGTTCGGGTGCAAATACGTAGGGGTATACTCTAAATGGAAATATATAAGGATTGTCGCTTCGTACATAAGAAATATATCCCCTTGATTTTCGTATTAATAAGTTTTTTCCCACATCATCGTCCGAAACGATGAATTCATCATTGTCGGTAAATATATCTTTAGTATATATTCTACTTCTCTTATCATTCAAATTCATTAGATTTATTAACCAGACGATTTCTTTACAGTTATTAAACATTGGTGTTGCAGTAAGTAAAACCATTTTGATGGTTGCCATTTTTACCAATAACATTAAATTTTTTGAAATATTTTTTTTTTCGGTATCTTCGCTTGCATGATGTATCTCATCAAAAATAACAAGTCTTCCATCAAAAAAAAGCTGCACATTTTTGACTGTTTTAAATTTATCACCATTGCCTTTAACAATAATTTCTTCAATTTTTGAAGAAAACTGTTCATATCCCATAAACTTGTAATATTTAGCAATAAGACTAGTGATTTGTCTTTTTATTACATTTTTAGGTACACCTTTTTTGTTTGTTGGGTTCACTTCATTAATAAATTTGTTTCCGAGACATGAAGACGACACCCAACTACCATCCTCATTCTTTAAATCATTTTCATTAAATAATTGCAACATAAAATTTTCTTGGACATTCGGCGTAGCTACAATAATTATTTGTTTAAAGGAAATCATGTTTTTCATAAAGTCGCGTTCTTCTTCGGCAATTCCAATCGCAGAGCATGTTTTACCCGTTCCCAGTCCATGAAACAACAAGACACTATTATACGGTGTAGAGGGAGATAAAAAATTTTTTATAAAATATTGATGTGGTGATAATTCAAAAGGAGCATTACTCAGTTCGTTTGAATATTCTTCCAAATCTTTTATTTCGCCATTGTATTTAAAAACACCAAACTCAATTTTTGAAGCAATTTTACTATTAAAATTGGGATCATTTAAATTTGGATATTCTTGTATTTGTAATGGATACGATAAACTCCCAAGAAGATTTTGTTCAAACAATTCTTTTTCATTTAATACATCATTGCATTCTTTGGAATATTCGGAACAAGTCGAATATTTAGAGATAAGTTCTTCTTGCTTTTCGCTAATTATACCAAGTGTAATGCTCGTGGATTCATCAGATGCCCATTTATCCGTTTTTTCGTATAATTCAGATGTATAAGGGGTTTGTGAAGTTTGATTTGAATTCTCGCGTTCAAATGTCTCGCTTCTTTTTGTCTTTTGAAGTGTCTCTTTTTTTGATATTTGGTCCGAAGATTTTACTGGATTCGTGTCTACATTTGTCACCGACCCAGATACCGACTTCAAATCTGGACTTGAAACCGAGTTTTGTAATTCATTATTCATATAGGTGGCAGATAATATTTTCGTCCCTTCTTGAAAACCTTCCTTATACCCTTCTGAAAAATTATCTGCCGAACAAACAGAATTAATAGGTTCTGCGGGTTCTTCTGATACTTCAATCTTAAAATCAGAATCAGAATCAGTATCAGAATCTTCAACAATTCTAATAATTTTTTTGGTTTTAATACTTTTACTCATTACTCTTATAAACTAAAAAAAATTATACGATAATATTGTAATTTGTTATTACATTATTAATATTAGTAAGCATCTTTTTTTTTTCAACACTATAATCACGTATGTTTTCTAAACATTCTTCATATGTTAACCATTTCACTTCTGATATCTCTGAATATTGAATTGGATTCAAAGGATATTTATTTCCAACTAAAATAGATAGATAATATTTATGCTTATAACTTTTAATATTAGATCCAACAAAAACTTCTTCATATGGTATAATATTATCAATTACCTTAATATCATTTGATGTATACCCAGTTTCTTCCGCGAACTCGCGTATAGCACAATCGACCATTTTTTCTCGCATTTTTTTACGTCCTTTTGGAAATTCCCATTCTGGCGAATTCCACGAAGAAGTTGAATTACGTATCATTTTTCCCAACTCTTCTTGTTTTAAAAAATTATATTTTCTCTTGCTTTTTTCATCCATTGGTTTTGACCATAAATCATTCCACAAATCTGTAAATTCCCATGATAACAACTTTTCTTTTTCTTCTATAGACATTTCATCTATTAAATATTGGATTTGAATAATATTATTTACAGAATAATTTCCGATTAAAAATTCTATATAACCAAAACTTTTACTTCGACACACCATTAAATATTTTTTTTCTGTCAAATCATAAAGAACAATGCCATAACTTATGATTGGGTATTTGCATTTTTGTATGTAATGGCCCAACATCCCACAATTAATACATTGAATATTCATTGAATTTATTCTTGTAATTTTTTATATTATTTTATGCAAATGTATGATCCTAATGTTTGGGGACCTACCTTTTGGTCTTTTTTAGATATTATCGCTTTTCATTACCCTAAATATCCAAATGACGTTGTTAAAAAAAAATATTATGATTTTATCCAAAATATACCTTTATTCATTCCACAATCGGAAATGTCTAAACAATTTGAAAATTTATTAAACTTGTATCCTATTAAACCATACTTGGATGATAGAACATCTTTGATAAAATGGGTACATTTTATACGCAATAAAGTAAACGAAATACAAGACAAACCTTCCATATCTATAGAAATGTACTATAAACAGTATTATGAAAAATATAAAGTTGTTCATAATCGAAAAAATCGTATTTCCTATATCATTATGATAATTTTAATAGCAATCATTATATATTACTATAAAAAATAATAATAGTAAATAATAATGAAACTTGAAATTATTTTATTTGTATTAGTCGGTTTTTTTATTTATGACGCTTATCATAAACAAAAGTATACAAATATGATTATGTCCTATAAAAAATATTACAAGACTGCTTTTTGGATATTCACCCTTTTTAGTTTGTATATTTATATTAAAAAAACTCCGTCAAATGGACAAAATATGTTGTATTATGCAAACAACATAATTAAAAGTATGCCAATTGATCGGTCATCTATGCATTTACTTTCACCAGTGATTGACTTTACAAAAGGAAAAAGTTTCATGGAAAAAGTAAACGATATTCCAGTCGCGACAGAAGTGGGCAAAAAAGCAACGAAACGCTCCGTGAGTGAAACAAAGAAAAAATTCGTGGCTTCACAGCAAGGATGGAAATGCAAGGATTGTAAAAATCAGTTAAATGCTTGGTATGAGGTTGATCACGTGATTCGATTAGAGTATGGTGGAAGCAATGAAACGGATAATCTTGTTGCTTTATGTAGAGAATGTCATGGAAAAAAAACGGCCATGGAAAACATGTAATTTGATAATATCTAGTGTTTTTTATATAATATTATAATAATGAAATGGGATATTTGGAATTCTATCAAAAAAACATTTACAGATAATACTCATAATTATACACTCATTTTTTATTACTTTATAGTATATCTTTTTATTTTATTGTTCATTTATCCATTTATAAAATCTTCCGACAAAGTCAAAGAAACATTGGAAAATTATGTTTTCATCATTCCCGCCATTTTAGTCGTATTGTTATTCTATTTTACGAGCGGAATAAATAAATTAATTGGGGAATCCTCTCCTAATGGAACAACAAATTTTGTGGGTTCATTTCTTTTACTTGAAACAATTTATATTTTTTTTATAATGGCGTGGAAGGTTGTTATGACGGATGAGGCATTTTTCAACGGTGTAACTTTTGATAATGGTATGATCATATATCTTCCTTGGTTAAAGATTGAATGGCCATCAGTAACATTCATCCTAGCATTGTGTGGATTTTTATTTACCTTTGTTGGTTTGATTTGGAGGTGTACATTGAATAATACACCTACTGGAGTTGTAGTCGCTGGTTGTAAAAATTTATTTCATATTTGGTGGGGTTGTGTAATTTCAATAAGTGTACTATGGATTATTTTTTTTATGAAAACTCTTCACAATCAAGGAAATACTAAATGGTCATATTATTTGGCATTATTCGCCATTATATTTTTATTCATACTTGTCGTGCTAATGGATAAAAATAAGGTTACAACTATTACGCCAAATTCGGTTCTACAGTCACTATGGAAATATTTTTGTATGATTTTAATTTTATTTGTTTCATCTTTCGTTCTTTTGACAAAGTTGGATTATGATATTACCACATTTTTATCATGTATTGCATTTTTTTTAATCGTCATTAACTTGTTGCCATTTATATTACAAATTTCAGTCACAACCACCCAAACATTTCTGATATACCCTTTGATGTATGGAATACCCCTTTTTATTATTTTTGGTTTTATTTTTGCATTTACCAATAATGTTGAAAATAAACTTTCCCTCTCTTTATATGGTATTTTAATAGCATTCATCTTTTTTAACATTGTCATGTTGATACGAAATAGAATTAAACTGAACGAAGAAAAAGAAAAAGAGGAAAAAAATGAAGTTAAATCCGAAGATAAACCAATAAATTTAAATGACAAAGAAAATAGTAAATGGTTTTGGACAACCTTTATACTATTAACGGCGTTATTTAGTGTCCTAATATCATATGTAGATGTTTCGACAATAACTCCTCGTGTAAATCTTTATGCTAAATTGGGAATTTTATTTTTCACCATTGCATTTTTGTATATATGCTATTATCTGTTTCGAATATCTGCTTCTTCTATTTTTAATTTTGATTTAGCTGGCGTCAATATAAAAGACTATACACTATATAAAGCTGGATCATATATAAAAGAGGGTTTTGGTATTATTTTTTATGTTTTGGTTCTTTATGCTTTAAAACAATTTGAATCACCATTTGCTAACCTAATTTCACTTTTATTATTACTTTATTTATTTTCAAAATTTTATCGTCCTTTATATGATATTTTAACCGCACACGAGAGCAAAACAAATTGTTCTGTGAGCACAAAAGGATGGTTCGGGAGAATTATATCGCCCATTGTATTTTTTATTTGTGGATTATTATTTACCTTTTTAGCTCTTTGGGTAAATGGTTCTGTTATTTTAACGTTTACAAAAGATTCTACAAAAACAGAAATATCCAAATTATTTGGATTAGCTGAGTTGTACGTAGGCGAGGAATCTCCGTCGGCACTAATAATAGGAATAGTTGGCGCATTGTTTACTCTTATATTTACTATATTTGGTTATTATGTTGGTAGTTCTATTGGCGATAAAACGAATTCAACAGAAAACCAAGAAGATGAATATTGTAAAGAATTCAAAAAGGTAGATCCATTAAAGAGTACTGACTGTATAAAAATTATTGTTTATTTTTCTATTATAATCCTTTTGTTTATTTTTATGAATGCATATGTAGATAAAATATACAAGACTAGTTGGGGATCCTTTCAAATGGTTTTTCTAGGAATCTTATTCTTTATATTATCTCGATTTTCAATAACAATATTTAATGCATGTGTTCATCTAATACAACTTTTTTCGATCATATTTAAATCAAATTATTATTCTTCTTATACAAACAAATTGAATGATTTTTTAACGTTTTTTATAACCATTATTATTATTTTTAGCAATATTGGGTTATTTTATAAAATATTTCATCGGCAAAAAAAGGTTACAACTAAAAAGGATACCGTTGGGGTTTATGGAAATAACTCTGGAATTTATGGAAATAACTCTGGAATTTATGGTAATCGTTACGGAACTACAAGAAATTATAGAAATTTAAACGGCAATCGCTATAAAATAATTGGCGGTGATATAAATAATAAAATAAGTGATAGCATACGTAATAACATAAGTGATAGCATAAGTGATAGCATAAGTAATATAGACGACGATGATATGATGGATGCCTTATTTTTCATTCCACGAAAAATAAATGATTTTTATACTTATTGTGGAGAATACCTTGAAAAAGATTTATTTAAAAGCATTATCGTTATTGCATCATTTGAAACTGGGCTTATCGTGCTATACGTTATTATTTCCTATATTAAATCAAAATTATCGGGTACAAAAAATGCATTTAAACTAATAACAATACCGACGTATTTGTTTCCAGCCACAAATATTAGTAGCAATTATTTCTTTAATCCACAAAACGAGACAACATATGCGGTAGGTATACCATCTGTAAAACCATACACATTTGGAATTTCTTTTTCATTATTTATTGAAGAAAGTGGTTCTAAAAATAGTTATATAAATATTTTATCATATAACAACAATCCTACCATACAATACAAACCTACATCCAATAATTTAATAGTAACTATAAAACAAAAAGATAAAACATACAATAATCCAGAGTCAAAAACGGTAAATGAAGATATTATTAATTCGTATACAATTTTAAATAATCATATTGGTGCTACTGTAGAAAAAGGCACAATCATTTATTCTACCACCGATATTAAATTGCAAACTTGGGTAAACATATTTATAAATTATAAACACGGTGTAGTAGATATATTCATAGATGGAGAATTAGTAAATTCCAGTAATGGAGAATTATTAATTGACGATTATAAAGATGGGATGATTGTGGGGTATGGAAACAAAGGCGAAGAAAATGATTCGTACATAAAAATAGATAAATTAAATTTTTATGATAAAGATATAGGAAGTGATGAAATTTTATATATAAACACATTTTAGTGCCAATTAAATAAAGTGTTATATTATGGGGTTAACAACAAATATAATAACTTTTTCTATTATTATTATTTTGATCTATGTAATTTTTAGACAATTAACTCGATCAGATTATACTGGGTCAGTTATATCTGCTAGCACATCAAGTTCAATAGAAACGACAAACACCGTCAATTGTGCTTATTCTGGTTGGATATATATAGATAATTGGTCATCTGGCAAGAAAATAATATTTTATCGCGGCGGTACGCCGTTGTCTCCCAATTTTTCTTTAAATTTAGGAGACACTAAGAATTTGTTATCAATAACAACCACATCTATGCAAAATATATTATCTACTTACGAAACTTACACATTAGACAGTGACCATTTTTATCCTAGCTCGGGAGATTACTATTACTCTTCGCCAGAAAATTGTGAAAATTTATGCTCAAGTAACTCGGACTGTAAAGGGTTTAATTATTATAGTAATACACCAACAACATTAAATACTGTCCAAACTTCTACGTTGCCTCAAAACGATTTACATGGTTGTAAACTAATAAATTCCACAACTAGTTCGGTACCATTAGCCTATCCAGTATTATATTCAAAGGTTAAAGATAATACGAACGAATTTGTCATAGATAATGCATTTATACCCTTACAAGAGTGGGTTTTTATTACAATAAATGTAACAACCTTTTACATAGAAGTATACATTAATGGAAAATTAGTACGAACCATTGCTAGCAAAGATACTCTCCAAGTATCTGGTGAAATGGTTCTAACACCCAACGGAGGATTTAACGGAAAAACATCAGATTTTAAGTTTTTTAACACCGATTTATCTGCAACTCAAATTTGGAATAATTATAGGGCTGGTTTTGGAAAATATTTTTCATTGAGTGATTATAGTATAAAAATCAAATTTAATGAAGAAAACGATTAATTTTAATATTACACTTTTATATGGATATTGCTATGATTGGAATGATATTAATTATTATTATAATTATTGGCATTATTATACGATTGCTAACTAAGAAAAAACTCGTCTATCAAATGAGTGCATCAAAAGAACAAGTTATTGACGCAACAACACTAGGTTTAACGACTGGTAATACACAACACTCCACGTATTCTTTATGGTTTTACATCAATGATTGGAGCGTAAATTTTGGCCAAGAAAAGTGTTTATTTAAACGAGCCATTGGAAGTAATAAATCATTGAATGTTTATTTAAACGAAACAATGCCAAAATTATCAATATATGTAAAAACGGTGGGGTCAAGCAAAACGTGTACTCTTTCGGATATTGAATTGCAAAAATGGAATAGTCTTATATTTAGTATTAATACAAATACGATAGATATTTATATGAATGGAGAATTAGTTCAGTCGCAATATTTGGATGGTATAGTAGACATAGATGATGCCGCAAATGTCACTATATCTCCCGGAGGATTAGGCTTTAATGGGTGGAATTCAAAATTCCAATATTGGTCTCAATATATGAATCCATACCAAGTTAAAAATATATATAATCAAGGACATGGTGCAAGCGAAGAAAAAGATTTACGAGTAAACATTAGTTTATATAAAGGAGATGTTCGTCGCGCAAATATAGTTATTTAAAATATTACATATATATATGGTAGATTTTTCGTCCTTGTCTTCATCAGATAATGTTTTATCGATTGTTATTTTTTTGATATTTATGATTATTGTATTCATTATTTTTATACGCATAAGTACTGCACTTTTATCCTATATATTTTCCTTGAATGGCCATGTAAAGATAATTAGTGGGGTTTGTGCGGGCGATGTAAGATTAACAATTCCACAAGATCCTTCCATAGATGGAGCAATAACAGTACAACGATCGGATGATAAAACGGGTGGAATTGAGTTTACATGGTCTGTTTGGCTATTTATCAATAAAATTGACCCAGACAAATTATACCAAAACGTTTTTGTTAAAGGTACATCGGATGCGGCAAATGGTATTACGAGTGTTAATTGTCCGGGACTTTATATAACGGATACTGGTGATCTATGTCTTGTAATAAATACTTTTACACTAGTAAATGATTTGATATATATCCCAGACATTCCATTAGGCAATTGGGTACAAGTTGTTGTTACATGCGAAGATAAAACAGTCAATGTTTACATTAACGGGGTTCTATTAAAAAGTAAACTAATAATGGGAACAGTGAAACAAAATTATGGCGATGTTAATATTGCATTAAATGGTGGATTTAACGGTGTTTTATCTGATTTATGGTACTGGAATAAAACCCTTTCGGTTTTAGAAATTCAAAAATTATTTGCACGTGGTCCAAATACATATTCATCGAATAGTACGGCAAATAATTATAAAAATAAACCAAAATCAAACTATTTGTCATTAGATTATTATATATAATCAATATATGCAATTGGATAATGGTTGTTTAGCAAAAAATTATCTCCCAAATCCTCCTAGACTATGGGAAAGAACTCATGCGACGTGTGAAATTATCTATCAAAACATTGATGAAAATGGTATGGTATTTATGCCTTTTTTTAACAAGATGGTTCCCGCATCCAAAGTGGGTGGGTTATTAAGAATGTTGTACAAGGGAAATATTTTACAATATCCATCACCATCAACAAGCACTGGTTTTACAAAAAAAATGAATTATGCTAGAATATGCAAAGGATTTGGAAAACACCGAAAAAAATCGTGGGCAACACAAACAGATACGTATACTTCTCCCAATACAAGTTATTTACAACGCACACAATCCTTTATTATCAGCAATAATGTAAATGGTGAAATAAGCTTACCAGAATGTATACAACCAATCATACCAGATGATGATGATTTACCAGAACCAGCACTACCCGTTATAGACATTAATGATCCGCCATTTCCAGTAGACAACGAACCATCCGATATAGATATTGTTAATTTTCCAATAAGACCCGAAAGACCTATCATTAATCCTTCCCTAATAGATGGAGGAAAATTAGTTATTTGTTCTCGCGAAAATGTTTGTTCTGGTGTAGTGCAAAATTTTGCAAAAAAAACAGAGTGTTTTCCAACAAGCGATTCAAACGTTCCCGGACCTATCATTAATTTATGTTATCCAAGTAATTTCCCAACCTTTTATCCACGAGTGAGAAAGACGTATACAAATACGTCTACAAAGTGGCCTATTAATGGAATAACATCTATCGCCGCATTTAACAACACTTAAACTTTTAATTTGGGATTTATACAAATTTCTTTGCTTGGAAAAATATTACCAGACATACATTGTTCGCCTTGTGCAAGTGTACAATATCTTTTTTTGTTGGATTCTCCAACAAAACACCATTGATTTACTGGTTTTTTGTTAAGCAAGTAGTCAAGTATTTGGTTGCTATTTAAATTGTTACTTGTATTAAACATTGGATTCAACTTTGTTTCTATTTTTACGACGTCCTTTTCAACTATTCCATAAATATCATTCAGTTTACTCTTAATGTCCTTTATAATAGTTGGAAAATAGGTAATAATTATTTTATAAACAAGAAATACCAATAATAAAACGCCAACTATTTTTAATACAATTGAAATCGTTGGACTCGGTTTACTTAAGGATAATTTTGGGTTTGGACTCGGAGAAGCCGTTTTTAAACTTTTATCAGATAGAGTGCGCATTTCATCCATGATAGGCAATTCTCCGTTGACATAATTAATTTTACTATTCTTTAAAGAATCTGAAATAAAATTTACAATGCTTACTTCCGCCTTTTTTAATTCTTCCATATTATTAGGCAATCTTTAAATACGCGGTATAAAATCTTTTGTGAAAGAATTCATTTTTTCTAATCGTTCAATTGTTTTTTCTAAATTTATATTTTTTACATCCATAAAATAGTCCTCGTCTGGAGGGACTTCCTTTGTTTTTATCTCTTTGTAAATGGCATCGATGTTTGAAACAACCGATTCAACTGTTTTAACATCATCAATAATATTAATATTATATTCGTTGGTACCCAATAGTAAACTTATCGCAAAATAAAATATAAAAATCTTTTTCTTATTTTCGCTAGTTGAATATTTTTTTAAAAAAATATTTAATAAACTCTGAATGATAGTTGCTACTATATTTTCCGAATTTTTAGAATATTCTATTATAACTTCCCACAACATCCAAACTACATTTTGATTTAAATTGTCCATAAATGTACGCCTTTCTGTAATCAATGGTCGTTTGCTATTTCTACAATGACAATCATACTCAATAAACCATGTAATCCAATAACATGCATCAATAATGTTTTTTGTTTTAAAAGCATACGACAATTCATTTAATGGTAAAAATAATTGTTTGGGGTCTTTTTTAAAGGAAGTTGCAAAAGTTAAATCGGTTGCCTTTAATTTTAATTCTGTAAACTCTATTTTTTTAATTTTAATCTCTTCAAACGGATGGCTTTTTTTTGAAAAAGTAATAATACTTATAATTTCCGCAAACATTTTTCGTATTTTCTCATTATTACGGAGACGTAATTCATTTGCTTGATATCCATTATTTAAAATGTCGATAAAGGTCGTTAGTCGTCTATCCAAGTAAACTGCAATTTTAGGATTGGCGATATGAATATGTTTAATAAATAGTAGAATAATCGAATCCCACAAGTCTTTAAAATGACCAGCACAAATTAGTTCACAGCTCCAAAAACATGCCGGTTCAATATTTGAATCTAATATTGATTTTATAAATTGCTTCTGAACATCTGATTTTTTAAACTTGGAAAAGGAAACGCCCTTGAAATCATTTCGTGTATCATTAATTTCATAATTCATACTTTTACAGAGAGAATTAAAATGATAAAATAACATTTAATATAAAATCTTATTTTATGAATGAAAGTTCTATGTGGGAATTAATCGTAGTTACAATAGCACTATTATTAATTATAGCAAATATTTTTAAATATCCAAAAATAAATGAGGGGTTTTCGACACGACATATCGAAAAAACAAATGATGATATATATGACCATTTTTATTCCAAGATATACGATTATTTAGTATTTAGTAATGTTCGGAATGATTACGAAGTTGGAGAAATTATCAACCAAACAAAACCTACTGAAAAAAGTGTTATTCTGGATATAGGATGTGGAACTGGAAACGTTGTGAATGAATTTCATAAACGTGGATTCAACGTTATTGGTGTTGATAAATCACAAGAAATGATTAATATAACAAAAGAAAAATATTCATTAGAACAATTAATAAAAGGAAATGTTCTTGATCAACATCTATTCCATTTTAATCAGTTTACTCATATCCTATGTCTATATTTTACTATTTATTACATGAAGAATAAAATTTTGTTTTTTGAAAATGTGTATGATTGGTTAAAGCCCGGGGGCTTTTTTGTTCTCCATTTAGTAAACAGAGAAAAATTTAATGCAACACTTCCAATGAATGTATTTGAAAGAAGAAAATCTACAAATGTTACAAAAATACCATTTCAAGATTTTAATTACGAAGCTCGGTTTGACATTGATAAAGAAACAAACATTGGGTTTTTTCGCGAAAAATTTAAAAATCATAACGGCGGATCGCGAAAGAATATCCATCAATTTTACATGGAAGATCAAGCAACTATTCTAAATATGGCACAAAGAGTTGGTTTTATTGTCGAAGGAAAAATAGACATGCAAAAAATCAAATATGATTATCAATATTTGTATATTTTGAAAAAACCGTTTTAGTTATCTACCAGTCCAACACTTTATAATTGGCAACCTTTTATCAATTTCATGAAATTTTGTCCCCCAACGACAATATTTAGTTATATCCCCTAACAATACTTTCCCCTTTCCCTCTTTTTGTAGTAAACAAGCTATGACTCTTTCAAAACTAGAACGATTTGTTCTGTTTAAGATAAGATTTATTAATTTTCTCAAATCGTATTTACTGTTTACATGTTTTAAATAATCGTGTCGAATGATAGACATGGATCCAAAACAACCCTTCCACATTTTTTTGTTTTCGTAAAAATTAGTCAATTCGACATCGTTAAAGACATTTATTAATCTTCGTTCATCTTCTACATTATCATAATCATGTTCAAAATACCATAAAAATTTATAATTGTCCACATTAAAATTTATATATTTATTTATAAAGACAGAATCGTGTATTATTACAGCAATATCAAAACGTTTATTATATAAATAATAATAATAAGGTAAGAATTCGCCTCTTTTTGGAAATGTACTATTAAGAACATTCGTTTTATAAAATTTTTGTTTAGTAATAAACTTGTAATCACTATTGTCGTCTATGATAAGAATCTCGTTTTCTGGATAATATCGTCTAATAGAAGATACACATTTAATCCAATATTTATTTGTTAAATCACTGTTTACATGACGTAAAACTATAAACCCAATTGACATATTATATATGTGTTTTTAAAATTCCACATAGTATACAGTAATTAATATGCAAGTCTTCCATATTGCATTCGATGTCATCCTCTGCAAATTGGTGAACGCATGAACAGTTTAATTCGTCTACTATTTTTTTTTGCAATTCTTCGACATCTCCTTTACAAGGTCGCAACTTAAAAAAAGAACTGATAATATTGTTAAATTGGTCCGTGTCGAATTTTTGACGTATAAGATGACAATCATTCTCAACGTCTGATTTTGCATTTTCTATTTCTGTTAACATGGATAAAAGTAATCCAAGTATTTTTTGGATTTTTAATAGCAATTCAATCTTCATTTATATATTTTATTATTTATTTTTTAAATCATGTTTTATTCATTTAAACGTTTTTGCCACATTTGATAGGTTATACAAATGATTCTATACAATCGAGTTCCAAATGTAATCTGAAAAAAAAAGAGTGTTCTTAAATTCTCAAAATAAATATACAACAATAACATACCGATTGTTGAATAAAGTAGTGTATTTGGAACCAATTTAGATCGATTGTTTACAATTATTATCGATCCAATGTATAAAAATGTTGTAGTATGAGAATAAAAATTGTATACTTTTTTATTTTCAAATAAATCAGAAACATCACTATGATCAAAAGGTCGATCGCCCAATTGATAATTATTATTTTCATATTTTTTATAAGTGTATGATATAAGGCATTCCCCTTTACACAAGAGCCATGATAACGGGATTGCTGCAAATCCACCAATATAAATAATATCAAATCTTGACTTTGGAACAATAAACCCATAAATATTTTTGAATAATGATAATGCCGTGTGAATTACTCCAATAATATTCATTGAAGTAATTTCAAAAAAACATCTATATTATTTTACAATATTGAAAGTGGATTTTGAACTATTTTTGATTTTCCAAATACTTTTTCATAAATTTTTTGAACTTTTTTAACCATATCTTTATTATTTTTGTCTTGTAATTGTTTTTTTGTCATTATTATTTTTTCGCTCATTGTATTAATATTTTTATGTTTAAATATTTTATAATTAAATAAGCGCATTTATGCCAATCTATTTTTTTAAATTATAAAGGAGTTTTGATCCCCCTTTAGTCATGCTATAATTAACGAATGAATTTGTTTGGTAAGTAAGCTGTTTTTTTAAATTACGTATGAGTTCTTCATTTCCTTTTATATTTCTTTCGTACTTTTTAATACTGCTTTCTTGTGCGATAATTGATCTTTTCAAATCTCCTATTTTATTTTCATTATTCATAAGAAGGGCCGTATATTTCAACGAGTTTGGTTTTTTATTATCTGCCTCTAACCTCTTTATTTCTTTTTCTGCGTACTTAATGAGATTATTACAATAACCTATAAACACTTCGATTTCTTTTATTTGATTTTCTAATACGACTATTTGTGTTTCAACCATTTCTACAACGTTTTTATAAATTACTAATTCGGGAGACAATTCTAATGACACTCTTTTTTCCATATATTAATCAAATAAATTATTTATGCCTTGAATTCTTTATAAAACATCAAAATAAAGGTGGTACATTATTGCCACCTCTTTCTGTAAGATATTTTTGTTGTTCTAGTGTCATACATGCACATCCCATACTATTTGAAAAAGTATTGGGGCAACATTTTGGACTGAACGAGGTTGTGGCAAACATATTTGTTTCACCATTTGCCAATGGTATTGGTTGTTTTGGGCGTGTAATAATATCAATAACTCCTTGAGTCAAAGGTTCATTTGGCGTAATAATCAAACTTGGTTGGTTCCAAGTGTTTACATTTGGGGGTTCTGCATATGCAGAAGAATATGAATTGTCTGATTTATTTAAATTGGAGTAATTTTCATATTTATAGCAAGAACAACCAGTATGTGTTATTATTAACATTATTAATACAAAAATAGCTATAATAACCATTATATTGACATTTGCAGACCATTTACCAATAGTAATTCTCATATTATTAAAATAGATAAAATAATTTGTCAATATTAAAATTATAATCCATGCAAATTCTGTCATTCATAAAATACCCTTTATCTGTAACAATATGGTATTTTTTATCCAAGCGCACAGTTGCTATTACTCGTATATTTTTGTTTAGGATATCATTTGGTTTTAAATCACAAATACGCATATAATTACCATTATACATCTTTACTAAAAAAGAGTCAGAATATCCAAAATCATCCTTTATATTTATTTTTTTCATTTTTTTCATTTTTTTAGGAGTCAAATCATCCCAATCCAAAAAGGTGTGATTATTGATTTTAATTTTTTTGGACGTAGTATTCAAACAATACAAGTGTTTTTTGTTATGATACGGAATGCTTCTTGGATGTTCTTTTACCTTTATCCATTTTTTATATTTTACATAATGATCGCCACTGACGACAATGCCATCCAGTATAAATATATTTGAAACTGAAATTGTTTTAAACGTAGCGGTTACTACAGAATTATCTTTTAATACATCCCCTACTTTAATGTTCTTTATTTTTGTGTACCCATCTTTTGTTTTTATTCGAGTATTTCCTCCAAAACACAAGTTTAATTTAGGTTTATTTATTTTTGATGTGAAAGGTTCTACTTTTGAAAATTCGTTTACGATTATGAACACTGTATCTTGAAAACTGGAAGAAACCACTAAGAGAAATATAAAAACGAGAACATATATGATAAATGGGGGCCATGCCCAAAGAAATGGGAGAGTTGGAGCAACTGTTACTATAAATAAAATAATAAGAAGCGTCATAATGGCAGAAATTAACATTTTGAAAAATAATGTTGCCCATGTAGTTCCAGACAATCCAAAATTTACTATTGTTTCTAATACAATACTTAATTTATGAATAATATCCATAAAAAGAATAAATCCTAAATGCAATAAATTAAAAATTTGATAGATAACATTTGATGCATCATTAACATTGTTATTTGTACCATCTGTTGTACCATTAAATGATGATACGGTTTTTGCAATCAAGTCATTTGAATGAGATATTAAGTTATTAAGTATTTGCTGGTTTTGAAAAGCTGGTTCAAATTGACTATTCATTGATTCCATCATAGAACGCTTTGTACAAAAATTGTAATTTTCTTGTGTATATTCTAGTACTGTTTGATTGTCTGGTTTATTTATAAATCCGGCAAATGGTATAATGTTCCAATTGCAGCGTACTTTGTTCCAATTTTCTTTGTAAATTCTTGCATTCTTAAATAAAGAAAAATAGGAAATTGCTATAATTTCAAGAACTGTTATAAAAATAACAAACGCTATTTGTTTTCCATAAATTTCTGTAAAGGTTAATTTTGAATATAAATATTCGATATACTTAATTTTTTTAAGTTCATCCATTAATTACTATATGTAAATAAAACTATGAAAGCATATTTAAATAACGACTATATTTGTTTTCTACGATACTTGTACCGGCTATCGCCGAATTCAACATTCCGCCAGTTGAACTTACAATTTGTCCTATACGTTGTAAAATTTCTTTGAATTGTAATATAATAATTGAACCCAATACTGTTACACTACCTCCCATATCTAGAAAACTAGATAATGAAAAGCCTAGACCTAGATTTGACAGATTGGCCGATTTTATAAATTCGGCGAGATTCCAACTTCCCAATGTCTGTAAATTGAAACTGAGTGATTGCATATTATTTAGTGCCCCCGAAAATTCATTAAAGGTAGATTTGCTCGTTTGTGCCAAACAATATTCAAAATTTTCAACTACGTCATCCGCAAAAAACATGTAACTTGGATTGCATCTATATAGCGGCCAATCTTGTTTAATTTTTTCAAGTTGAACATTTATAAGAACATATAAATTAATTAATATAAACCCCAAATTCACCAATAAAAAACTAATAAATGGAACCATAAATTACTTTTTTATTAAAATATACAACTCATTGTGCAATCATATTATTCATAGATTGTGCTGTTGCAATTGCTCCGGCTTGTGACTCATTAACACTTGAATTAGGATTATCTGTGTAAACTGTTGTTGTCGCGACGGCGTCCCCCCCATATTTTCTTGAACGACGACGCCATTTTTTCAAACGCCTATACTTTGTTCGCCGAGTTTTACGTTTCATACTATTAAATAATATATAATTATAAATTATGAATTCTCAAGAAAAATTACTATTACAAGAGATGATACAAGCAAATAATGTAGAAGATCAGACGCAAACGATCAGAAATTTAAAACATAGTACACTATTAAAAAATGACGTAATAAAATTGTTAGATATCATGAAAAATACAAAAGATCATTCCGAAATTCATATTGAAGCAATGATGGAGTGTAATTTTCTGTTTACATATTATACTGATATTTATAATAGAATTCGTAAATCTGAAATAGACATCGATTTGTTTTATCAATTTCTTGAAATTCTTTCTAAAATAGAAGATGGGATTATTGATCAACACGAAGGTTCTTTTGAAGTAGGAACTATTTTAAAAAAAATATATGTTGATAGTGCTCTAAAACGTTCTGAAAAACTTGAAGAAACATATAAGGACAATGAAAAAAGCGTTGCAAGTTGTAAGAAAGATGTTTGTTGGAAAAAATATAAATCAATAATATGAAAGGTGGAAATTGTTGCATGTTTGAGACACGTGATAGATCTTGTCCAGATGATGGATTGTATCATAATAAAAAAAATACGATTACTTATTGCGGTATCATAAATAACATATATGTTTTTTATACATTTCACGCATTTAAACATATGGATGAATTGTCATTGGCCGATACGAGTATAAATTGTTATGATTTAGATATGTTTAGAAATTTTTTAAATCATTATTTACCGTTGTCATATATTTCAAGTGTTATGCAGCGTGATGATGGAACAAGATTTGCCTCGTTGAGCCATGGGTTATTTGATAGTACTGTATTATCTGAGTTAGAAAATGAAACGTATATATCATTTTGTTATGATGATTTAAATGCAGATGATACTTGTGTTTATTTTGTTTTTCAAAAAGAAGATAATTCGGTAACTATATTTACATTAGGCAATTGTACATTAACTATTAATGAAGAGGATATAGATTATAGACCAGTATATAACAATAATACAAATGATAATGGTGTTCCTCCATCTATTACAGTAACCGAACTAAATACATTTCCTTCAATGGATAGAAAAGCTTTTATCGCTACAATGGAAAGAGCCGCACCGATTGTTTCAAAAGCACCGAGTAAAGTAGGTTCGCAAGGTTCGCAAGGTTCGCAAGGTTCGCAAGGTTCAAAAGGTTCGCAAGGTTCGCAAGGTTCGAAAAGTTCGCAAGGTTCGAAAAGTTCAAAAGGTTCGAAAAGTTCAAAAGGTTCAACTAAAGCAGTCACTTCAACTAAAGCAGTCACTTCATCAAACAGACTTAAACCCACTTCACCCACAAATAGAACAAAAAGGAAAAACAAGGGAAATGTTGCGGTTAAAAAGAAGGGTTCGTTGGAGTTAAAAATAAGCAAAATAAAACAAATGAATAATAAAATTATTATTGATGATGTTTCAGACATAGATCTAGTAAACGAACTTATCGATGAAGATAAAAGGTATGAAAAATATTCTATATTATTTAAACAATGTGATTTTAACACGACACCTATTGTCGTTTCTGATAAAGTAAACGAAATTGTAATTATGGAATGCAAAGAATTTCCTATATTTGCACAATCCGAAATAAGTGATGTTTATGTGTATGACTGTACGAAAGTCGACTGTGAAAGAGTTGCACTGATAACTGGAATATATATATTGGATATATCACGTGTAAAAACCCCAATGACGATGAGTCCATTGAGAGAAAAGGACATTAGCTTTTTAAAATTGTTTGAATGTAATGTGACTGATTTTTTTGAGGTGGCCACTACTTGGTCTCTTTTAGAAACCTTAGATTTAAAGTACACAAATATTGAAATATTACCTCAACTAGACAATTTAGAAAATTTAGCTATCCTTACTGAATCTAAAACATTAGATCTTAGTAGAATACATAGTTTAAACAACTGCGAAATATTGACTACACAAAAATCATATAGCGATACTTGTTCAATTAAACTTAGTCCTTCATTAATGAGTAAAATAACAGAAGAAAATATTAATTTATCAAAGGAGTTGGTTAGAGGGTTGGGAAAAGTCCAGAGAAACCATCTTTTATTTGAACTTAATAGTATAACATCAGAAACGTTATCTACATACGGTGGGTTAAGTAAATATTTATTTTCAAAAGAATTAATATATTCGGAATCTCGAGAAATGTTTTCGTGTCCAAATATGAAAATATTCAATTGTAGGAAATATAGTACTTATAATAAAGTAGAAATGCGGAAATTTTATAAAAAAAGAATTACAGAAAAGTTTTAGTTTTACATTTTTAAATTAAAAAGTTTATTTGATAAAATGTAATGTTAGTAATTGTTGAATCATCGTCAAAGTGTAAACCGATCGAGACTTTTTTAGGCCCCAAATATAAATGTATTGCCACAAACGGACACTTTCGCACGATTACAGATCTAACATCCATTAACTTTGAAAAAATGAAAATAAAATACTCGATTATTGAAAAACAAAAAAAAAATTTACAAAAAATGAAAAAGGAAATTTTGGCCGCATCATCAATCTTCTTAGCAACTGACAATGACCGCGAAGGAGAGGCCATTGCATGGCATATATGTGATCTTTTCAAACTTTCTTTAAATACTCCGCGAATTGTATTTAACGAGATAACTCAATCATGTATTTTAGATTCAATACAACATCCAAGAACGATAAATATGGATATTGTAAAAATGCAACAGAAAAGACAAGTGTTGGATCTCTTAATTGGGTATAAAATTTCGCCTTTATTGTGGAATCATATTTCAAGAAATGCCGAAAAATCTCTCTCTGCTGGTCGGTGTCAAACCCCAGTATTGCGCATTATTTATGAACACCATGTTTCTCAAAACTCCGTGTCAACTAATTATTTAATAAAAGGTTATTTTACGGCAAATAATATTTTATTTAAAACGACTGTAAACGAAGATATGGTTCATTACATAAATTCGACAGAACCGTTTTTGTTTACAAAAGAACTATCTATGAAAGATATACCGCCTCCACAACCATTTAATACTTCAATGGTTTTACAATCCTTTTCGTATTCTTCGAAAGATATTATGAAAGCTTGTTGTAGTCTTTATGAAAAAGGATATATAACTTATCCGCGTACTGCTTCCACCTTTTATTCAAAAACGTTTATAGAAAGTGTAAAAAAATATATTACAAATAATTGGGGAGAAAAATATATTTCTTCGAGCATCGAAAGATTAGAACAACCTCCTTCACAACCACACGAAGCCATTCGAGTCACAGATATCAATGTTTCGAGTATACTTGGCGACGTATCGTCAAAAGAAGCACACATTTATGAACGAATTTGGCATAATTCGTATCAAAGTTGCATGGCAAATGCTACTATCCAAACAATAGAATGTTTTTTAACACGAGAAAAGTTAACTTTAAAATGTACAGAAGAATTAACCATATTTAATGGGTGGCAAGGAAAAGAAACGCATACTCATTTCCATTATTTAAATAATATAGAAGACAATGCACTTTTTAAATGTAAAAAAATGACTGCCCAATTTCAGCCCATTACCAAAAATCATTATTCGGAAGGTTCGTTAATACGAAAAATGGAGGAACTCGGTATTGGCAAACCGTCTACTTTTTCAAATTTAGTAAACATAATTCAAGATAGAAAATATGTTGTAAAAAAGGATATTGAATATGAACCAGTAAGCAAACTGTATTATGAAATGAATGATACAATGACCACAAAAACCATCGAATATGTTGGGTGTGAAAAAAATAAATTGCAAATTACACATACTGGAATTATGGTAATGCAATTTTTACTTTCTCATTTTTCAAAATTATTTGATTATGAGTACACTCAATATATGGAAGAAAATCTAGAAACAATAAACTATAGTGATTATAGATTAGAAATTGATCGATATATTTCTGGGGTTGATTCAAAAAAAGAAGAAATCGTCATTGATAATGAGAACAAATTAATTATTGGGAAAACCGGCTCTGTCATTGTTCGTAAGGAAGATGAACACAGTCGTTTTGTAAAAGTAAAACAAGACATTGATCTTCTAAAATTAAAAAGGGGGGAATATAAGATAGAAGATATTATTGATTTGTCGGATTCACATTATAAAGGTGTTTACATGGATCAAGAAATAGTTATAAAAAATGGTAGATATGGAATCTATACGAATTGGAAAGGAAAAAATATTTCATTGTATTATTTTAAAAAGCTTTCTATTGAAAAAATTACACTGGAAAATGTTATATGGGCTATCAAACAAAATGCGGACAAATTTAATTTTGAGCTCTTGTAAACCGCATGGGTTGCGACATATCCGTATATACTTCTAAATCTCCAAATTTGGTCATTTTAGACACACTTGTTTCATTCATTTTTAATACTTCTGGTAGAAGCATTAATTTAGAAATCATATTGAAAGCGTCGATAATATTGTGAAGTTCGCCTTCTTTAAAGGTGAGATCTTCTGGCGTGCCATATGGTGTATTATATTTGACAGTTAACATCTTTTTTAAAAAATTATTTGGAGAAGCAACTTTTCTTCTAATATCGTATAAAAGGCGAAGATCTGCGCTATTGTTTAAAAATCTAGGAGTGATATAATAAGTTCGTGGTTCATTTTTTTGAGGATATAACCATTGATACCCAACACTTTTTCCACAATTATCACATAGTTTGCAAACTTCTTCGTAAATATTTCCAACACTCATATGAGATCTACCATAATCAATAATTTTTACCATGTACGGACTTTTGAATTGTATTATTGTGTCACCTACATGATAGTGATAATGAATAAATGTATTTGGTGAAGGAGTATATAATATGATATTTTCATAATGTAAATCATAGTGTGTAAAAACTTCGCGTAAGCTAAAAAGAGACGCATATACTTGAAAAAGGATAGGAAGTAATAAATAATCGGTAAAGTGTTTGTCTCGAAACAAGTTTTTAAGTTTGGTTGCTGGTTTTATCAGTTGTATCATAATGGCTAGATATTTTGATCGTTCGCAAGATCGCGTAACCAGTGAGGTTCTCTCTATTCCCGTAATATCTTTTAAATTTTTAAACAAAAAGTTAAGTTGTGATTCATGAACAATGTTATGATCTTTTGAAAATTCCCAAGCGAGTTTATTCTCATATTGATAAATATCAAAGGTTTCAATAAAGGATGGGATAAATTGACGGAACGTGTTTATTTTTTTACCAACTAAATATTCATAGTATATGTTATCTGCCCTACTAGTAACACTCGATTTTAATGCTGTATAAGCCATATAATTATTTTTTTTGTATCTAAGTTCTTGGATAAACGCATTTCCACTATGAGAACTTATTTTTATTATTGGTATCACTACTAAACTGAAATTCTTGAAATTGTCAAAATAATCCTTGATGCTTTTTGTTTCTATATCAAATGCAAAACAAATATTTGTATTTGGGCAAATTTTTTCCAACCCATTTGTCATATATATAGAATTTTTTTTCGTCTTCCCCTTTTGACGTTTCCTCGAAAAATTAAAAAGGGTGGATATTGTTTTTTTCAATCGATTCATATTTAATTATAATATTAAAAGATTAAAAAGGTGTCTTTATAATTTTAACATTTTGAGTCGGTATATAAGATTCCAAATTTAATGTTATGCTCCAATTATTAAAACCAAAATCAACCAAACCTCCATCATGGTTTCTCATTGCAATAATAAACTTACGCACCTTTTCGAGAGGGGGGTTAAAATTTGTTTTTGCTTGATAATCCCCTCCTCCATTACTCGATGAAAAAGAATTAGATGTGGCAATCATTGGTATTTTTCCTAAAAAAGAGTTCATTGATCCATTGCCTTGATTTGTTGTTTGTGTAAATCTGTTATTTGTATACGGTTTTGTTTCATCGACACAATTAAATGTTTGGATGTCTAAAAATATTTCGGGAGTTCTTAATAATGTATATGAAAATTTTGGTATAATAAAATTTATATTTGTATATATATCTTTACTATTTCCAGAGGAATCAACACCAGTATAGAAGTTTTGATCAAATGATAATTGCGGTAATCCACCAAACGAATTGTACATCATTATTAATTCATTTTTATCAGTACAAATAGTAGACGTTTCCAATATCGGTTTGAATCCAAGGTAGGCGGGTAAACCGTAATAAGAAAAAGAATGGTACAATTTTTCGTTACTGCAAGGATTAAATATATCTCCTATTAAATTTTGAGCATCATATAATAAAGAATCATTGTTTAATTCAAAACTATGGACCGTATTAACGAATAAAAATTTTCTAGTTACTGTATTCCAAATAATTTTAAAAAATGTATACTCGTCTTGTAAATAGTTTGAAACGGCAACATTCATCCTATTTTGAATTTCATTTGCGAGTTCTTGTGGTCCATAATTGCCGGGAGATATTGTTATGATAAACTTGTAATTTATGTCACTGGGTTTAGGTATCTCACTAAAAGTTGTGTTAGTAAAGGCTTTACCTACTGTTACATTATTTACTGTAAACTCTAGTTGCAAATTATTATTTTTGGCTGAAAAAGTATCAAATACAGTAGGTATCATCCAATTTTTTAATTGAATAGTAGCGACATTAACAATATCTGTTGGTAATAAAATTTCAAAAGTAGAAGGGTTTGGATATTTTATTATGTTTCTATCTTCAGAATTAATATACAACAATTTATCTTGTACATAATAAGTGTTTTGATTTGGAATTAATGGAAAAGAATTGTTCATATAAATATGAATATATTAATATTTATATATTAATATTTATATGAACAACCAAGAAACACTTTTAACATTTATTACAATTGTTTCATGTTTCGCCTTTTTTCTTCCAACAATAAAGTACAGACCCAATGCTATAATAACAATTATAGCATGTATTTTTTTCTCCCTTTTTTTATTTATTTTTGGAAAACAAGATTATATGATTTATGCATCACTAGTGATTATTCTAATAAATTTAATATACATATGTTTTGTCATATATCATCATAGCGAAAGAATTTATAATAAAGATATAACATTTCGTTACGATGATTTTATTCTTGTTACATTTAGTATAATTTCATTAGAATGTTTTATTTTTTTAAACATGGCAAAATCTTTTGAAGGTTCCGGATTTTTCTCGTGGTTAAATTTAAAAATGTCATATAAAAATTATCTTATAATAATCTTTTTTTTATCTATTGTACTAAACATCACCACTTATTATAATAATCTATACCTTACAAAATTTATGGCAAGTGGATAACTTTAAAAGATACGCCACAATATTTTGAAGATTCCCAAATTCCAGTTATTTTTAATACCATTTTTTTATTTATTTTACATTGCGAAAGAATTTGATGGAATTTGTATTGTTTTATTTTGGAAGATATCTTTAAAAACTCTGTTTCAATATTTGTCAAAAGAGTTATTTCAGAATCTTTATTCAATATCAAGTAAACAGTAGATAGTGTTAGATCATAATTTATATAATTTATATATCTAAAACTTCCATTTGGTATTATCGTATTTGTCGTTGAGTTCTTAAAATGAATATATTCTGGACAAAATTTTTCTAATTCAATGCACAACATTAAATACAAATTCTTTATTTTTTTATATTATAAATAATATTAAATAATTGATCGAACATAACTATGCATGAATTTTTACATAAATCAGAACTCCACCCAAAATTAAACTCTCATATAAAAAGTATACCGAATGATATTGGAATGTTTAGAAATATTATTATTTATGGACCAGAACATTCCGGCAAGTATACTCAAGCATTGAGAATAATTTCCAAATTTAGTCAATCTGGTTTAAAATATGAAAAAAAATTAACGATTACTTCTAAAGAATTACGCGAAGCATTTATTTTAAAAATAAGCGACATTCATTACGAAATTGACATGTTTTTATTAAATTGCAATTCAAAAATAATATGGCATAATATTTATCAACACATTATAGACATTATTTCACTTCAAAAAGTAAAATATGGAATTATTCTTTGCAAAAATTTTCATTCTATTCATAATGATCTATTAGATATTTTTTATAGTTATATGCAAACTGATTTTAACTCGGTGAAAATTCATTTTGTTCTAATTACCGAGGAACTATCTTTTATACCATGTAATATAATAGACTGTTGCGAAGTTTTAAATATTCCTAAGCCATACAAAGCAAATATGGTAAAATGCAATAAACAACAATCTAGTATACAATTTGAAAAACAAATTGTTGAAAATATCATAACAACTTTAAAAGAGCCAAATTTTGTTACTATAAGAAACTCATTATATGACATATTTATTTACCAATTAAATGTTCATCTTTGTATTTGGATGTTATATAAAAGAATGCAAAAAGAGGATTCGAATAAAATGTTTCACATTTTGTTGATCTTTTTTCATGGGTATAATAATAATTATAGGCATATTTATCATATCGAACTTTTTATTTACAATTGTTTGAATATTAAATAAAATATTCATTTAATATATGGATTTCAATAAAAGTGGAAATAATGTAAATGACAAAAAGTTAACGGTTGATTATCCAGAGGAGATCCCAAACACAGACGAAACACAACTAGAATCAGACAACGACGTAGAACCAGACAACGACGTAGGATCAGACAACGACGTAGAATCAGATGAAGCAAATAAAATTCTAAATGGATTAAATGATTCGGATCAAACCGATGTGAGAAATAATATTCTACAAGATTTAAGAATAGAACCTCAAAGTAAAAACCAGTATACTCCATTTGTGTCTAGATTTAATACGGAACCATATGTACCAACGATTCCTACAAATTTAAATGTAACTACGCCAAAAATTCCCGCAAATCTAGATAATATTGCAGAAGCTATAGAAAACATTCAAACCACTATGTCAAAACTTGGAAATCAATTGGGATTATTAGTATTAACTTTACGAGACACATCAAGTAAAATATCTACTATAAAAGGTGGAACAAGGGGCAAAAAACCCACCACACATACAAAAACACGAAGAAGGTAGTTTCCCAATTTACGAAATAATATAAATATAATCATTTATATTATTTTAATGAACCGAGTAGAACAAATGAAATTGATCCACAAAGAAGCACTTGAATTGTTTATTAAAAAAAATACTGATTATGGAGACGCCTTTGCCAAATTTGGCGCCATTGGTGTATTAATGAGAATAGAAGATAAACTACAACGAGCTATTTCCATAAGTAAAAATGGAATAAATTTAATAACTGACGAAGGAATCAGAGACACACTAATAGATTTACATAATTATTCTGCTATGGCATTAATGTTGTTAGACAATTAAGCAGTTGCTGGAACCTCAACCTTTACATTCTTGTAAAAGTGAGGGCTCATGTATCTCTGCAGATTAAAGTATGTCAATGTTTCTTCTGAAGGAATTTTTAGCAATGCAGAAAGCTTTGCGTCTGGGTTAATATTTCTTCCAGTTGCCAAGCTATTTGCGCGAATATAAGTATTAATTTCGCGTGTGACTTGAGTTCTTGCCATCTCGGAACCATGAGGCTTCTCCAAGAAGTCGGCAAGCTCTTCACTTATTCTGGTTGGCTTTACAAATCCACTTGGTTGGCGATTTAGATTCTTCTTTCTCTTCAATCCCTTCTGCACGACACGAAGTTCCTTTGTCCAACGCTTTTCGAGAACCTTAAAATCTGCCTTAACACTATTCAAGACAGATGTCAGATCTTGTAATTTAGTGAGATGCTTTGAAAATAGATCATTCAATGATGAAGACAATTCGTCCTCTTCTTGAACAATCTCATTGGTAACTGCTACTTCTGGAACTACTTCTTGTAGTGGAGGGACATCCACAACAGTTTTCTTTCTTGAAGTTTTTGGTTGTTCGGTTTGTCCGACAGTTTGAGCTACAGTTTGAGCCACGGCTTGAGTTTGCTTTACACCTTTTCCCATCTTATACTATTTAATAGTATAATTTTTTAAGTTGTTTTACGCATTAATTTTGTTATTATAAATGTGGCCGAATTTATTCCTAAAGTAAACTAAACAAATGTTTCAAAAAGCCATGGAAGAGCATTTGCGGCATTTCTGTTCACGATTGTTAATGCTCCTAAAATATAATATGCACCTAAATTTTTATTATCAACGGTTGTTCCATAGTAAACAAATTCCTCCATCAACTTTAACATTTTTTCTTTTAGTTCCAACTCCGTATTATCTTGAAGATAATAAATATTTATATGTCGAAATGGATTGCCTCTTGGAGATATATTGCGTTGCATTTCATTTGTTAATTGACAACGATAAAACCAAATATCATAAAGATCTCTTGCGAATTTTATTAACTGACGTTTTTGTAATTCGAGAAACCATAAATGATTACTATAGTGACCCAGTTCGTTAATTTTTTGAAATAAATCTAAACAACGTGATTCAAATGTTTTTACAACATAATCTTCTTTTACTTCAGTAATAATGTTTAATCCAAGTAACTTTGAAAGACGAAGCAATTTGACAAATTTTTTAATAACTGATTGATCAAATTTTTTACGATTATATGGATTAGTAGCATTTGCACCATTTGTTTTTATTAATGTATTTATAGAAACAATGTCAAACCCATAAATATGACTAAAATGAGTTTCATTGTCTGCAAAGGCAAAATATTGCCTAAATGGTATTTCAGAAAGTGGTTCTATTGTTAAAAAATCTGTTTCGTTTACACAATTGCGTTGTGTCGGACCATGACTCTTTATCCATTCAGAAACAATCCAACGTCGTATTATACTTTGTATTTTTATTGCATTCTTTTCTTGAATGAAAAAAGTGATTATATTTTTAACCAAAACCTCCTTTTTCAAAGTTACTCTTAATTTGTATTTTTTTGATATAATTTTTAAATTTTTAAGGGTGTATTTTTCAAGGTGACAATCAAGATAATTTTTTGTTGTAGGAAAAATAAATTCGTCAGTCGACATCTATAATATTATAAAATATTTTTCTTTGTATTGTTTTTAAGCTTGATAATATCTTTTTTTATTAGCAAAATGCATTATATAAAAAAATTGATTTAAAAAATAGGCATTACTAATAGTATAAAAGAAAATGGCACAATCTCAAATCATTGACGGAATCGCATTTGACGCATCTAAAATCAGATATACTACTCCAAAGATGAATCCATCTGGAGGAAAATCAGTTGGCATTTTATCTACGATTACAAACACGGCTTTAAAAATTCAGACACCAACTATGCTTACATGGGGCGTTTCTGATTATGAAGGCAACGAAAAATACGAGGCTTCGCTACAATTTCCAACAGAAGAATACGACAACGACGAGCTTCGAGCATTTAGACAAAACATGGTTGATTTTGAAAACAAGATTAAAGCAGACGCTCTAGAAAATTCAAAGGCTTGGTTTGGCAAGCAACACAGCAGCCCAGAAGTTCTCGAAGCATTATGGACACCCATACTGAAATACACGAAGGATAAATCAACTGGTGAACCAGACAAGACAAAGGCGCCAACCTTGCGAGTAAAGGTCCCATTTTACGAGAGAAAATGGAAAGTCGAAGTTTATGATCAAAATTCGGAAAGATTGTTTCCAAACGATGATGATGAAACACCGATCGACTTAATCAAGAAAGGTGCTCGCGTTGTTACGCTTATGCAATGTGGAGGGCTTTGGTTTGTTTCGGGAAAATTCGGTGTTACTTGGAAATTGATACAAATGGTAGTGCCTAGAGAAGACAGTGCAAAGCAAGGTTGCTTGATTCGTATGAAATCAAGTCCAGAATCGCAAGCACCTCTGTCAGATACAATACCAGCATCAGAGGCAAGTGCAACGATTGTCGAAGATAGCGACGATGAACAAACAGTTAATCAAGAAGATACTACAAATCCTCTATTGGTCGGCGAACCAACTGAGAAAAAGAGGATTGTTAGACGAAAGAAAGAATAAATTTCATTTACTGTTTTGAATTTACTGTTTTGAATTTACTGTTTTGAATTTTTAGTGTAATAAATAATTTTTTTAACGATGACATGAGTCATACTACATGTTATCGTTTTTTATTTCGCAAAGTCTTTCCTCCTATCCTAAAAGATTGGAAAATTAATTTTTCGAATACTTCCGGATCTATTATATCTATTTTGCTGTTATAAATTAATCTCTGGACATCATTATTATCAAAAATCAATAATCGATCAATCTTTACATTTCCACAAATATTACTTGATTTATTACCATAAATACAATTATTATACAATTGAATCAACGTTTCTTTTATTTCCGAAACATTTTTTGTAAAAGTTTCCTCGCTTACGTCTGGTAAACGAGGCGCAACTTTTCCATCTTCTTTAAATTGTTTCATCAATAAAAATGCTCTCGATTTATTTCTAGTTACCAAGTTAGGTATATTTACAATGGAATAAGAAAACACAACTTTATACCCATTTGGAATAAATGCGCTATCCAATAGCCATGTAGGTATACTTCTACCCGTAGTTTCAAATACAACTATTTGGGGAGTTGTTTTACTTATATTTTTAATCAATTCGTCTAACAATGCACTACAAGACATTGACTCTCTTTTTTCTAAAAAATCAGAAGGAATTTCATAACTTGTTGGACATGAAGCACCATTTTTTGCGTTTTGATAAGCGGTATTGAATGCTTCAAATAGTTCTGTACTTGGATTATTAAATTTTTCTTCTACACATTCATTTTTTCCTTGAACAACTGATGCATAAGTGCTACAACTTTTTTCTACATCTTCAATAATTTTTTCAACATTTTTTTTATACTCTTCACTATTTTCAATAAGATCATCTATAAGTAATTTTGTATACTTTGTATTTGGTTCAAATCCCAACACTTGAAGTGTTGATTCAACCAAACTCGTTTTACCGGATCCAGTTGCTCCAGCAGTAATAATGAAATAATTCATATTATAAATAAATATTATAACAAGAACTTTATCGTCTTGATCTACGTGATTTGCGTTTTGTTTTTCGACCGCGCCTTCTTCGTTTAGATGATCCGCCTCTTCTAAATGAAGTTAATTCCTCGAGAATGTATCCATCGATCAATTTTAAATTAACCAATTGACCTTTAATCATATTATTTTCTGGGTCATCCTTAAGACGTTCAGTTAGTTCCTTGGTTTTTTCACTGACTAGTTTAAATAAATTAATTACTCCAATATAATTATCGTTACTAATTTCATCACTAAAAAAGTTGTTTATTTCTTTTTTAATAAGTTCACCCTTATTAGGTAGATGATCTAGTTCAATATTTATTTTATATACTAAATAAGAAAGAAGTTCTACAAGATTTTTGTTATATTCATTCTCCATATATAAATTATATAAAAAAAATGGTTACATAAATATCCGATTTATTCGTATCCGAAATTGTATGGTTTTTTGAAATACCTTTTCCCTCTAGTACAAAAACTTGTTTACTTTTTATTTGCAATTTTTCACAAGGAATTTCAAATTTTTTTGATCCAACAGTACACCAAATAGATTCCGACAATAATGTTTTGTTAAACGCAACCGTTAATTCTGTGTAAACATTATTTTCATCATCCAAGTATACTCCATCCAAAATAGGAACACATTTTACACAAATTTCTCCTTTTTTTTTATCAAAAATATATTCAGAATGCCAAAGAGGTGCATAATATTCTTTTCCGTCTACTTCTAATTTGTATACATTATGATCTAACATATCATCTATTGTGGGATGTAATATGAAAAAATCGTCGTTTTCGTATTTTTTAAGAATAATTTCCTTTATTTCATCTAAAAAATCATCTGTTAAATGAAATATTTCCTTGTTTTTACAAAGGAAATCGTAGATTTGTATACAATCTTCTTTGGGCATTTCTTCTAAAGAAGAAATTTTGGATATTATCATAGGAATAAATTGGTAAAATGGTTCTTTAAAAATAGAAATAAAAGAAGTTAACAAATCATCATAATCATTTGATTCTTTTGTATTCTTTAGAAATTCGTATGCATCATTAATCTCTTGAAATTTTTGTTTTGCTTCTTCTGTATTTCCATTCTTGTCTGGGTGATGTTTTAATGCTAGTTTATAGTATTTTTTTTTCAAATCAACATTTGTGCCAAAAATTTCACGCGCTTTTGTTATATTCATATATGTTTCATATATTCAACGTTTAAACATTTTTATTAATTGATTTTCAAAAAAATTGATTTTAAATGCCAACGTTTTCTTTTTAAAATGTCAGAGATGAAAGGAAAAAATTTAAAATTAGAAGAAATGCTCGTTACTGTAAATGATAAGATAGATTCTTTGCAGCGAAGAATACATGATATAGATGAAGAACATTCGCGAATGTTTTTGGTATCGGAACATATCAAGGATAAGGCGGCCGTCTTTGCTTTACAATACTCTTCAGTTGAAGAAAGCATGGGATATATGTTAACATCCATGAGGCGTCACGATGATGAATTACGAAATACGAATAGAACTATTTCAAAACTAGAATCAAGCTTATATGAAAAAATATATAGCACCCAAAAAGAAATGATAAAAACAATATTGGACATTGAAAAACGTATTGACGTGAAGGCCTACGAGATAGATACGAAAGTTTGGTTTAGAATACGAGTCCTTGAGCATCAAATTCAAACAAACACAAAGGAATCCGAAATGCTTGAGAAAATCGAGAGCATCGTTGCGGAAATTGAACGTTTGAAATCAAAAATGGATCCAAAAATAGAGAAAGGGCACGCAAAAACATGGAAAAAAGTGGAATTGGATGAAAAGCCAAAATCAAAATACGACGAGCAATTTCCCAATCTTTAAAAAAAATTGATTTATAATTTTGCAAGTTTAAAATTGTAAATCAAAATGGCACATATCTATCAAGGATTTCAAGGCGAATACTACGTTATTGATGGCATCAAATATGACGCTCATTTTCCAGAAGAATGGGCAAGAGATCACAAGGATTTTGAACAAGAACCACATGAAGATTATCTCGCAAGGACTGGACCAGAGAAATGTGGGAACTGTGCATTCTATGGCACGCTTCGTGGTGTATTTATTGGATATTGCGGTAATTGTGCACGCGAATATAATTTTGAGAGAGGAAGAAGCTTTTGCTTTGACTTTACGCAAGAAGAAATGTGGGAAAAATTGGATTATATGAAGAATGTTCCCATTACCCAAGTTGGAGACGAAGAAATAGAGACGGAAAATTACGAACCAGAAATACGAGAAATAAGAGAAAGAAAGCAAAGAGAAAAAAAAGCGCAAATGAAAAAAAATAAAAAGGGAAAAGAGCGTAGAATTCGTCGAGCTTTGCGTAAAAGACAAAATAATGAAGAATATATTGGGATGCCTCGCGAATCGCTCGAGAAAGGATCGGATGTCGAATTTTACATATTTTTAATATATATATTTTTAATGTTTTTATTTTTGGTTCCAATCTTTCTATTATCACGTTAATTCAAAAAGTGTCATTTTTGCAGTATTTAACAATTCCTTGTCTTTTATATTTAATTTTTCCATGAATCGAATGTCTTTTATTAATGATGGTGTATTGTAAAATTGTTTAATAAAGTTTGTAATATAAAATATTTTTTTTTCATCGTAATCTAATAATGTTCTTCCATTTTTTTTACAACATGTAACGAAATGATTATAATTATACATTAAACATAGTTTTAAAACAAAATAAGAAAATACATTGGTTTCTTCTCTATATTTTTCTGAAGTAGTCAGAACATTTTCATATTTTAATTCCATGTATTTTAAAACTTTCATTGCTTGATATAAACTAAAACGTCGTTCTATCTGAATCATCATATTCATACTTTCTATTACTTTTTCAAATCTAGGATCTATTACCATAGCACAATACGTCATGTTCAGAATTTCTGCCCAAAATTCAGTATACGCTTCAAACAAATTAAAATCGGTTGCAATTGGAAAAAGCATTTTTAAATCATTTTTTCCATTCTCTGAAAAATCCAAACGAAAACTATGTATCGCTTCGTGTATAAAAACTTTGAACCAGTCTTCTTTACGATAGATGGCAATTTCATTTATGTTTTCATGATGATTAGTAGAACAAGCAGCCGTTTTTAAATTTACTCCAGTATTTATATTCTCTGCCCCAATTACACCCTCTGTTAAAATTTTTGCAAAATGTGTAAAGTAAATATAGATGTGAAAATCTTTTGATCGTAAACATGCTTTGTTGGAAAATTTATGTAATACCCACAAAACGTTTAACATTAATAAAACATATTCATCGTAATCGTCATCATTATAAATGCAAAAATGAATAATAACACGCCTATTGTTTTGTATAGTTTCATATTTATTATAATAACATGGTGTCGATTCGATAAATTGTCTTATTTTTTTGGGCATGTAAATCGAATCGTTTAATCCTTCGGCAATGGGCGGGCGACGAACAAATCGTGCTTCTTTTTTTATTTCATTCCGAGTACACCGTTTTGAAAATCTATAAGAAGGGCAAGAAAGAACGGCTTCATGAATTTCTTTCAACGATAATTTTGTATTTTTACTTATAAATTCTTCTCCCAACATCAACTTATTAAAAAAGGTAATCATTTGATGATTTTGGGGATTTAGTCTCATACTTACTATAAAAAACTATAATAAATTATAAAATATAAGTGAGCATATGAAAACTAATGCATGCTATTAAGTGTAATAAAGAATGATAAATACTTGCCAAAATCTTATCAGAATGATAACAATAATTGCATATTAAATACCCATAATAAAAGAGATAGATTTCAAAAATAAAGGCGATTGGAAGAAATAATAATACAAATATGGTGGCACCCTTTCTGTTTTTATTTTTAAATAAAATTCGATTGTGCCTAGGAGTAAACTCTCCCAATAGTGATTTTATTTCTTTTTTTTGTTTCAACTTCTTCAACTCTTTTTTATAAGTACTTCGAAATGTTTTTTTGATCTTTCGATAGTTTTTGTAAATGATATTACAATAATTATAAATTGAGTATACTAAAAGACCACCAATTGCCGTTTTATCAAGCAAATTTAAAAACAGTCCGTCTTCATAATAATGAATCAAGACGGAAGTAAACAATAAATAAGAAAACATAATCGCATAAATATATTGTTTCTTAAAATAAGTATATACTATATTTGTAATAAAAATAAAACTAGAAAAAAAACAAATTTTGTTCATTACTTTAAAAAACTAAATTTAATTTTTTTCTTATATTCATTAATACACATGATTTAATAGGTTTTTGACCTCGTTTAAATTCCAAAAGAGTCGCCTTTTTAGTCGAAAGCAACAAGTTTTTGTATTCGTCTTTTTTCCATTTAGCCCACAAAGCTTGTTGTAAATAGACATTTTTATTTTTTTCAAAATCTGCGTCTGGTACCTTTAGATATTTTTTTGCCAGAGAAACATCTGAAGAAATTAAGCTTCCAGAATCTAAAGAGTAGTGTAAATATTCTGGTTTTGATCGATGTTTTAATGCTTCATATAAATGTGTCACGCTTGCCCACCGATGATTGTCAAATACAATTGGGTCAACCCAATCATTGGACATTTTTTTCCTCCAATTTTCCGGTAATCCCAGAAAATGTTTCATTTCACTTGCCGGTATTTTTTCGCCACCTAATTTTCCCGGAACTTCATCAGAAGCAGTAGGACTATAAACAAATTCAATTCGTTCATCAAACAAGTCATATAATTGAGCATCACATAATAAATGCAAGTTATCTTCTGTATTTAATTGCACTGGCTTTGTGGCAATGAATTCGGGTATAAAATTAAACAGAGTTTTTTGTTCCATGCATTTATTCACAATAATTTTTTTTAAATCATGGGGAAGTTCACTGTATGTAAATATACATTTTCCTTTATAACAAATTAATCTAAACCTTTCATCCATAATAATATAATAATCTGGTTCAAAAAATTTATCGTCTGAATTGGAGAAAGAAGAAATATCGGAATTACAAATAAAAACATTTTCCAAATCTCCTTGATAATACCGTTTACTCGATAATAGTATACATTTAATATTCAAAACTTTTTCTAAAATTTCAATACACCAATCTTGTGTCGGAAAAGTGGATGTTCGCAACTTTGTTTTAAATTGTTTAAACGTCGGTGTGTCATTTATAAATCGTATATCTTTCAGAATTTTTTGGGTTGTTTCTTGTTGTCGTACCAATAGACTTCGTATTTTTTTAACCTCTATTGTTTTTTTTAATAGAGCTATTTTGGTTTCATGATCAATTTCTATTTTCAGTTTTTTGTCAATATCATCATAAACACTTTTAACCTTTTTTATCTTTTCTTTTAATAATGATAAAATGTATGAATATTCTTGATAAACTTGATGTAAACGACGAAACAATTCTTCTTTTACATTTGAAACAATAATTTCTCGCAATTTAGTAACGGTTGTTTCTTGGCCAATGGTTAAAAAAGCGTTTCGAATTGCATAAAAAATTTCTTCGTCGTTATTGTCTTGTATGATATAATGATTATTTTTTAAAAAAGATTGTAGCCATGTTGGGTTTCGGTTTCTACCAAATTCCGAATTTATTATTTTGGCTTCTTCCGCCGTTTCTTCATCTAATTGGTCTGGGATTGGTTTTCCAACCATCAACGAAAAATAAGGTATACGGCTTTCTTGAATGATATTATCTTCCGAGTAAATATTCGGTTTTATCTTTGTTTGTTTTGCATTTCTTTGAGAAAAAACAAATCTATTCTTTTTTAAAAAACTTGGTGTTATGTTCTCAAATATTAACGGTTTTTTTGTTTGAAAATCTATTTTTTTATTTTTTTCTATTTCATAAACACCTATACAAATACATTTGTGGTTATTTTTATACAAATAAATTGGATAAAAAATGATATCATCGTTAATATACATATCATTTCGTTTGCCTATTGTTATTCCTACTAAAATATCATGGATTTTTGTTTTTAATAGTTCACCTTTACAGTTCATATCAGAAACGTGTATTTTGTCTGTATACTTAATTTTATCATTAATAAGAGAAAAAACCATACTTATAAAATATCATTATATTTAATTCAATTCCATAATATCCATACATTTAAAAATACTTTTGTTTGTCACACTGCTAAATGTTTTATTTGTCGATTTACTTATTTTTTCAATTATATTTTTATCAATGTTTATTGATGTCATTGATAAAATTAAATAAACCATATTTAATAATTCTTCTATCTCGCATTTTTTACTTTCTGCATTCATAAAATCTTCTATTTTTGTCAGTAAATAACGAGCAAAAATTTCGATCGATTCTTTTGTTATGAAATTATGAATATATAAATTTGTATACAAACAAACCATTGATTCTCTATCATCTAATTTTTTATTATTAATATAATCATCTTCACTATATTGAATATCGTCGAATAATGTATTCATTTTTTGTAATCTCTCAAAAACATATTGTTTAAAGTCTGCGTTTTCGCACAACTTTATCAACACTTTCGATTGAATGTCTGAAAAAAATTTATTTTTACTACAAACATCAAAAATTAAACAAAATGTATCTGAAGTCATTATTTGAAATATATTAGTTGCCATATCTTCAATATTATCATTAGTTATCTTATTTAAAAAACTTTTAATTTTGATTTCCGTTTTCTCGTTATCTGATAACACTTTTGTAGTAATATTTTGAACAAACGATATTTTATTAAATTGGTATACAACGGGCGTATCTTCAACAAATTTTGTCGGTATATTCATCTTATTTGTTATGGTAATTAAATTATTTATAATCAATTTGTTTATTTCAAATGGTTCATTTGCCCCAAAATTTTTAAAAAAGGATAATGAATACATTAATACAAACCCAATATTAATATTTATATTAATTTAAATTAATATAAATATTTTAATTAATTACTCATAATGGATTCTATAAAAAACTGGGATGAATTAGATATATCAGTTAATTTATTGCGTGGTATATACGCATACGGCTTTGAAAAACCAAGTCCTATACAGTCATTGGCTTGCAGTCATCTGATTAGTGGAAAAGACATTTTAGCACAAGCCCAATCTGGAACCGGAAAAACGGGCGCATTTGTTATTGGCGCATTATCTAGAATAGACCCATCCATAAATAAAACACAAGCAATTATTTTGAGTCCAACGAGAGAATTGGCGTTGCAGACGGCAGATGTTGCATCAGATTTATCGAGCATGATGGGAATAAACATTAAAACCCTTATTGGTGGTACAAATGTGAATATAAACGAATTAAAAAATAGTCCGCCACATATTGTCGTGGGTACTCCCGGACGAGTTACTGAAATGTTAAATAAAAGAATAATATTTGTTGTCAATATAAAAATTATTATTTTTGACGAAGCAGACGAACTATTTTCTTATGGTTTTAAAGACCAAGTATTAGATATTATAAATAAACTTAATCCAAGTGTACAAATCGCACTGTTTAGTGCTACTATTCCACCACACGTGTTAACAACCTCTTCAATATTAAAAGATCCCGTCAAAATTATTCTTGAACCAGAAAAACTAGTATTGGATGGTATATCACAATATTACGTAACCGTTAATGACGACAAACAAAAATTCTTGGTACTAAAGGATCTGTTTGGACGGTTTGATGTTTGTCAAACGATTATTTATTGTAATAGTGTAGAAAGAGTTTCCGAATTGGCCGATGCAATGAAAACAGAAGGATATCCAGTATGTTGCATTCACAGTAATATGGACAAACAATTACGCAACAACACTTTTTCAGAATTTAAATCTGGAAAATTTAGAGTTCTAATATCATCCAACATTACCGCAAGAGGAATAGATATTCAACAAGTCAGCATTGTAATTAATTTTGATTTACCTAAAGATCCGGATATTTATTTACATAGAATAGGAAGATCTGGTAGATGGGGTAGAAAAGGGGTGGGGATAAACTTTATTACGAAATATGATGTCCAATATGTGAAATTAATTGAATCGCACTATAATAAAGAAATGGAAGAACTTCCTTTACATTTTGAAGATAATTTAAAATAACATTGTCGAAAAAACCAATACAATTTCAATTAATAATACACCATATTGAATTTCTATCAACCATTTTTGCCATTTCATAGCACACAGACAATCTACAGTAATAGTCTTGTTCATTAGATAAACATAGTAACAAAAATAAATATAAGTTAAAAATAAAAGAATGCTTAAACAATGTGAAAATATAGGGTTACGATGATGAATAAGTTTTACAAAAATCCACAAGAGAATAACAGACAACATAAAACCTTCCGCCGTTTTTACATTTTCTGCATATTCTCCTTCTACACAACTACACGATTTTAAATTTGAAACATAATTATATGCTAAATAGATGTATATTAATACAATAAAGAGTAAAAGGGTGGACGTAGGATTCATTATATTATATAAAGAAAATTCGTATAATATATTGAAGATATTTCTAACAAAATGTTATGTTTAAATTTCCAATTGAATATAACAAACACATGAAATTATCCGTACATATCGTTGATGATTTAGAATTACTAAAATTAAACGAATCTGTCGAAAATTTTGACGAAAAGTCTATTATGAGCACATTATTCAATGTAGATAACATTATGAGTAAAAATTCGTTGATAAAAATGGCGCCAATGTATAGTTATGATAAAAATTATTTAAAAGAGACTCAAAAGGTGATTAAAAGATATAAATCAGAAGATATTCATATGAATTTGGATACCATTTTTTGCAAATGGAATGAATTAAAAACCACTACAAATTTTAAAGATGTATACAATTATTGTTCGTGGAGTTTTTTGGAATTTTTAAACAATAATGATATGACATTACAAGTTTTAACTATATACACATTGGTTTCACCTATTCTTTCATTCTGTATACCTATATTTGGATTATTATTGCCATTTATTATCATTAAACTAAAGGGGAACGCCATCACATGTAATGAATATTGTCAGATATTAAAATATACATTGAAAAACCATGCTATCGGTAATGCAATGACGTGTTTTCACGAGACCGATATAAATAAAAAAATGTATACCTTGATGAGTATTTTCTTTTACATATTTACTATCTATCAAAATGTGATGTTTTGTGTTAGGTTTTTACAAAACATTAAAAAAATTCACGAATTCTTGTTTTTAATGCGTGATTATTTAGAATTAGTAATAGAAAGAATGGATTTATTTGGAAATATTATTAGTAATTATAAAACATATATTGGGTTTTACAATGATATGATAAAACATCGTAATACATTAGAAAAAATAGTAAAAGAATTAAGAAGAGTTCATCCTTTGCAGTTCACGCTTATCAAGATTCAACAATTAGGTTTTATTATGAATCATTTTTATCAATTTTATAATAATAAAGAATACGAATCATCTATTGTTTACTCGTTTGAATGTATAGGATTTTTAAATAATATCGAAAACTTTTCATCTCGTATAGGGAAAACAATTGCAAAATGTAAATTCGCAAAATCTACAAATATAAAAAAAATGGTTTATCCAGCTATACTTGATGGTGTCAAAAATGATATAGACATTAATAAAAATATTATTATTACTGGGCCAAATGCTTCTGGTAAGACAACCATCCTAAAGTCGGCGTTGATTAATATTCTTTTATCTCAACAGTTTGGTTATGGATGTTATGAATCGGCAAACATAAAACTATATAATTATTTGCATTGTTATTTAAATATTCCAGATACATCTGGTCGAGATAGTTTGTTTCAAGCAGAAGCAAGGCGGTGTAAAGAGATAATAGATTGCATAAAAACAAACAAAGGGTCTCATTTTTGTATTTTTGATGAATTATATTCTGGTACAAATCCGGAAGAAGCCGTTTCAAGCGCAACTGCCTTTATGAATTATTTAAACAAACGCGCAGATTGTTTGTTAACCACTCATTATATTGAATTATGTTTATCTATAAAGGATATGGAAAATTTTAAAATGGAAACTATCGAAAAAGATTCAAAAATTACGTATACATATAAATTTGTTTCTGGAATATCTAAAGTAAAAGGTGGTATTAAAATATTGAATGACATGAATTTTCCAGAAGAAATTCTAAGTAATATTTAATTCGTTTGAGTAAAAAATAAATAATACCATATATTAATAATGACTTTCTTTGATTCTGGGTTAGTAAACTTTATCAAATTATTACTCATTGTTGGATTAATTAGCATGCTCTACATTTTGATGATGCAAAAAATAAAAGAGCAGAACCATAAAATATCTTCTTTGTTGAGTTTGGTTACTACAATGGCAAATGAAATTACAATGTTGAAAAATGATACAGAAATGGAAGTAAACCAAAAACCAGATCACCTAGAACCAAAAGAACCAATACACCTTAATGAAAAAAACGAGATTTCCGATGATTCTGAATATGATTCTGATAGTGATTCTGATAGCGAATCTTCAATCAATTTAGAAGAAATAGATTTAGTAAAAGGTGATAAAATAACCATGACAGAAATGGACTTTGAGGAAAATGTAATCGAAGAGTTGTTCGATGAATTGAATGATTCTGTATCGGAGTTGGAAAACAACCTTTCACCATTAATTGCACCATTGGTTGAATTATCTGAACCACAACCAAACGTAAAAAAAATGACTGTACAACAACTCATTGATTTGGCTGTTTCAAAAAAATTAAAAACACAAACGGAAGCAAACAGAATGAAGAAAAAGGATCTGCAACAATTGTTTGATTAATTTTTCCATAATTTATGGAAAATGGAATAAATATAAATACTTAAAGAAAGTAAACTACCTTCGACTAATTTCAGATATCTTTTTTATCATTTTTTGGCGCTCTAGTTCCGTTAACTTTAATGGATTTGTTTTTGTTTTTAATGCATAACGTATATTACGCATCCAAACAGTGCGACACGAATCGGTACAAACTCCTTTTTTTATGTCTGAAATTATTTGAAACGCTTCTTTTTTATTAATAAATGGCATTATATATTTATATGACAGTTAATTTCTCACCATTCCAATAAATAAGAAAGATTGTTACTCCATAAACTCCGGTAACTTCCCCATAACCTCCATTTACAGTTTCTTTTACTTTAATATATACAAAATTTTTACTATAAAAATAAATGTAAAATCCAGAGATTGGGTTAAGAGGAGGTATAAACTCAATTGGGTCATTATCGCTATTCGTGGATCCAGTGTATACAAATAATTTTCCAGAATCATTATTTGTCAATATTATTTTATCATTTTCAACATTTACAAAAACAGAAGGGTCTTGAGGGCCTTGTGGGCCTTGAGGGCCTTGAGGGCCTTGTGGTCCAGTTGCACCAGCAATTAATTTTAATTTAGAACAAACTCCTCTATGACCTTGTGTAAAAAATAAAGACATATATTATATTTATTTTTTATTTTTATAGATTATGAGTTGGATTGAGTATACTTCTCCTATATATTATCCTTCTGGACAAATAAATTGGGTTTGGGAATGTGATAAAAATAGACGAATTAATCAAAATGATAACTTGAATACTTCTTGGAAACATCGAACATATTTACAAAAAAATTGTGAAGTAATAATGAATCAAAATACTAAAAATGCAATGATTGATACACCTCAAATTTTTAGTATTAATACAAGAGGATATTCTTATAATACTCGATATCCAAGCGATTTAAAACAATCTTTCTTAAAAAAAGATCCTATTGTATGTCCTTCCATTCCAATGTCCTAATCTCTTACATATTTTCCCACACTGACAAATTTGTCAATTACAAAAATAATAAAACACCCTAATAAAGAATAAATAAGAAGATCTTCCATTATATTATTTGTTTTTTCGTCTTGTTGATTTTCTAATAAACCAATAATATAATTTAATTTTTCTATGAGAACATCCTTTTCTCTAGGAACTTCTTTTTCTATTTCATAGGAAGGAATCAAATTTTTATGATAATTTGTGATAGATCGTGGTTGATTATGTTGTTTGATTTCTTCCAATGTTACATCTTCCTTTATATCTACAAATTCTGATAAAGTATCTTCATTGATCGATTGAAGGACATCATTTACCTTTTCCGAAACATTTTTTTGTGTTTTTGGTCGAGTTATTTTTTTTGGTTCAATATCATTCGAATCATAAGGCGATGCATACATTGCTAAAGACATTCTCTATTAAAAATTAAGATAATTATTTCCTCATGTAAAATTTATTTATTGATAAATAATAATGGATTCTTTTAATTTAACAATACTTGTTCTGATAATTATGATTTTCATATTTTCCGATGAAATGTTTTTTAATATGATTTATAATAGTAAATCTGGAAGATTTGTTATTGTTGTATTATTAATCACAATATCTATAGTAAGCATTTGGTTATCATTTGTTTTTTTGATGATTATAATGTATTTTTCACAGTTTAACAAAAAAACTCCTACAACAGAACATTTTGATAAAATGGACCGAGTAAATGTTTCTGATGTTTTAAATAATAATTTTTTATATAAAAATTACAAACCAGACAATGTATACAAAAAATCCAAAAAAAATGGGTTAGATGTCATTCGTGAAAGCGAAAAAATACGACCCAAATCTTCTAAATTCATTCCACCCTTTTCTACCAGACCTTCAAAAAATGTGTCTCCTTATTCAAAAAATATATATTATAATTTTTAAAATAATATAGTATGATAAAAACTTTAAAGTTATTTAGTGAACATTTGGATAAAAGTAAAATTTTTGCGGGTATCCTAATTATTATATTGAATATTGGAAGTAGAATCATTCCAATTAGTTTAAATAAAAATACCGAAAATTTTTTAAAAACGGTTGTTCCTAGAGATTTAATTATATTTGCCATTGCGTGGATGGGTACACGTGACGTAATCGTTGCCCTTTTACTCACACTTGGGTTTATTTGCATTTTTGATTATTTGTTAAATTTTGAAAGTAAATTATGTTGTTTACCTTTAAAATATAAAACGATACAAGAGGTGGATCCAGAAATAACCGACGAAGAATTAAATAAAGCCATTCTTGTTTTAGAGCGTTCAAAAAAAAAGAAGTTGTTGGAAAACCAACATGAAACATACACGCGTTTATTTAGTTAAGATTAATCACATTTTTGTCTGATTTTCGACGTTTACTTTTTTTAGGAAGGTTATCACTGTCCAAATCTTTTAGATCACTCAAACTAATTGTACTGTTTGATTGATGAATATCAAGTGTTTTTGTTTTTAATCCAGACAATAAATCATTAATGTCGGTAGGTCCTTTCATATCTGGTCTAAATTCGGAATCAAGTGCAACATTCATTGGATTTTTATAGGATGGCATGGATGGTTTACTCGAATTATTTCCCGGACGTTGTATAGGCGGGGGGATCGAGTTAGGACCTTGTGTTGCCAATGGGGGTGGAGGCCCGCCTACATCATATGTAGAAGAACTAGTAGGATTCATTATTCCGTTCATAAATCCAGAGAATCCGGGATTATTTCCCATTGAGTTCACTGCCGCCGTTTGAAAAGATTTCATTAAATCTGGGTTTTGACGCAAGATATCATCCATTCCCGGCACGGATGTTTTAAACATACTGTTTGTCATATGGATCATAATTCCGCTACCAGCTAATTGGAAAAGAAGTTTGACTTCGGGTGCAATTTTAGCCTTGGACTTGTATTTTTCGTGAAGTTCTGAAAAAATTTCATCATAATCATTAATATTTTCATTAATTTGTTCACCCCATCCTTCCAATTTTACGTCGAATGGGTCAAATTTATTATTCAAAAATTCGAGCCCGTTTATAAAAGCCATTAGCATATTTCCTTGAAATTTTATCGAGTTTTGTTTATTTTTTTCTTCCATAATGAGTTCATATTCTCCTTGCATTTCTAATAAAGAGGATTCCATATTGTACTTTTTTGATAAATTTACCCCTTTTGATTCAAGACTTTCTAATTTCCTAAGGATCTTGAGTTTTTCTCGTAATAACTCTTCTTTTGTTATTGGTTCTTTTTCTTGTATTGGTGCATCGGTAAATTTATTAAACCCATCCCATGTTTTTGTCTCGCTTGCTTGTGACGTTGATTCTCCCAGTTTTATTTCGTTTTTTATTTCGTTTTTTAGATCGTGTTTTATTTCGTGTTTTATTTCATTCATTTCTTTGTCCGATGTTTCCGTCCCAAAAGAAAAAAGTTCGATTGGTTTTGAATCTGAAAAAATGTTTGGTTCCATGTTCAGATTGGAATCGAATACCAATTCGTTCAATTCTTGTTCAAGATTTGTTATTTCATCAAGTTTAATATCCGTTTTTTTATCATTCATTAATAATTCAATTCCTCCGCCAAAATTGACGGACTTTGGTTCGCTCAATTCAATGATATTCATTTATAGTAATTAAGAAAACTTAATTTTAAGTATTACGAATAATTAAATTCTTATTTTATTGTTTTCTCTAAATACAAGGAATTCTTGACTATAAACAGAGTTTTCTGTTAATATCATATCTAAATTATAATGAAAATGGTATATCAAATTAAACATCGTATTAAAGTTGCCTATATATATATTATCCAACCCTCTCATTTCATTGTTATAAATGAAAATATTTTTCTTGCCTACTTTGTCATTTGATTGAATAAATTTTAGTAACACTTCTTTCTTAAATGGATTCGAGTTGGTAAAAATATCAAATCGCATGTTTACAATTATTTCGTTTACTGACTCTATTTTTCCAATTTCATCAATGATTCGTTTTTTACCATACCACATATTTTTCCAACCTATTTTAGGAGCTAAACTCATGGATATATTTCCTCGTGTAGATCCTATTAATTTAATGTTTTTATCACTGTCTATAATTATTTTCATAATCATGTTTTGCAAGTCGCCAAAATATGCTTTTATTAATTGCTCGGTAATTTTAGTAGTGTTTAACTTCATACCTCTCCAACTTATATTTGATTGTAATATATCCCATGTATGAATATAAATTTTTATAGGGTGTACCTTTGATACTTCTTTAAAAAATAGATATAATCGTTTATCATCAAATGAATTACGAATATGCCCCCTCAATAAAATTATCATAATTAAAAGCTGGTATTTTTTTTTTGTTCTTTAAACTTTTACCTCCATTTTTTCGTCGTCTCAATGTTTTTGACTTTGGTTTCGTTTCTTTAATTTCAATTGGCTCATTTTCGGTAGATTCAGAAGAATTAAAATTGCCCATAAAATACTTTATTTTTTATTTTTCCATTTTATTCGTAATAAACCAAATTCCTTGTAAATAACAATCCGCTAAATCATCTTTTTTATTCGTATTGGCAAAAAAAGTGAGCCATTTGTCTGACAATGATTCTTCACATTGTCGTATCCCTTCCTTTTTTCTTTCTTGATATGTCATCTTCACTTTTACGTGTTTTAATTTATTAGAAGAACTTATATAGTGAATATTTGGTACAGTTTTTACAAAATATTGAGTGACCATTCCTTGAATTGATTTCATTCGACTCGCTAAAGGACTAATTTGGTTTTCAATAATAACAGTATCAAACAAAGTATCTTTCCATTTTTCGTCAAAATGATTTTGGATATTACGACTAATTTGTATGAGATCGATTGCAGATGCATTCTTTTTTGTTAACAACTGCCGATCTTCTGCAATTGTTTTACATTCTTCTATAGTATTACATTTTTGAAAACATTTGACTTTTTTAAAATCGGCCAATTTCATCCGTTCGAATGATTTTGAAAGAATGATTGACTTCTTGGGTTTGTGTTTTGTACAATAGGGTTCAGTTCCTATAAAGGTTGCGCTATTACCACACCTACATGTCTGTGTTTTTGAATCGGATAAATCGATTATTCCCCAATCAATCACCTCTTTATTTTCAAAAATACAAAAGGACAAATTTTTGATTCCAATATCAATACTCAAAAGCATTTTTATATCATTCCTAGATTGTATTTATTATTATTTGGCACTTTTTCATAAAATGAATATAAATATTTCATATTAAAATTGATTTTTATTTTGAAAGTAAGTGGGGGCAAAAATGAGCGTATTTCTAGAGAAGAACACTGTTTCGGTATACTGTAATGAAGAAGAAGTTGCTTATTTTACGATTCACGAAAATCCATATTCGGTTTCCATAAACACTGGCGATTTTTGTGGAAAAGGATTAGCAAAGATTATGATTAACATGTTATGTAAAAAAATGAATTTAGCGCCAGAAACACTCATTTATGTTGACGCTGACGCAAGCAACGGCTTTTGGGAAGCGGTTGGGTTTAAACCCAATCGTTATTATGATTCAAAACGCACAGAGGGGTGTGGATATGAATTGGTAATTGAGTTTGGGAAATTATTGGCATGGTCTAGTTAAATGCTTTTGGCTCTCACTGTTTTTGAACGCAATGATCTAAATGATGGATTACTGTGTCTTCTTGGCTTACTCTTTGATTTGCTTTTTATACTTTTTGTTAAACTTTTTGGTAAACTTTTTGGTGGCTCGGGTATCTCAATTACTTTATCTATATAAATAGGGGTATTGACAAATCCATCTGATGTATCTTGGTTTACGGAAAACTCGGTTGTGTGTGTATGTATAATATTTACGAAATATTCTTGTATTTCTAACACATGTGCAATCCCAAAATAACCCACTGTTAATTTTGAGTTATTATCATAGGACCTTAATATAAAATAAATATCTAAAAAAAAAGAAGTTAACATTTCTCGTAAAATTTCCATAGGAATTTGATTTTGGGTTGACGAAATAAAAATATTATGTATAACTTTGTCTAATTCTTCAAGTTGTTGTTTTGACGATATGTATTCTTTGGATGCTTTAGGTTTATATCTTCGTATTTTGTGGAGATTAGACCATTCGGTTAATAGTTCAAATAATAAGATAATGGTTTGTTTTTTACTTTCATTAATGCCATATCTTTGTAAATAACTATTAAATAAACGAACAAATGATTCAATTGTAAAAATATCGTTTACTTTATCGTATTGTTTTTTGAAAGGTTGTTGTGTCAGTAATTCTTCAACAAATAATGGTGTATCTTTTAATAATAGAACATACTGTTCAAACCCAGATATAGATGCATCATAATCATCAAAGGCTTGTTCTAAATCCCAACCATTAAGTACTGGCTTAGAAAAATATGTTCTGGCGATCACTAGTGTTCTATCTGCATAATAAATATTTTGTAAAAAACTTTTTTCTTTTATACCACAACTTCTGTTGTATTCACACGCAGATCTAGAATCTGCATATTGCCATCGTATATTCTTGTATGGACAATTTTCAAGAGATGTAATTTTCTGAAAAAAACAAGGTCTATATAAAATATCCAGTTGGGTCATATTGCTTTCTAGTTTTGAAAACGTACTTCTTCTTCTTTGTGTTTTATAATTACTTTTGTTTTCTTCTGTAGGATTAGCTTTATATTGACGCAACGATTTTGTTAGGAGCCAATCAAATTGTTTCTTGTTGGCGACACTACTTTCATCTGTGATACTTTCCATATTCATGATACTATTGTCCCCGTACTTAAAATATGATTCTATAAAAAAATCAGTAGGGTGATATTTTGCAAATTCATTTAGTTTTTCTATAAAAGTTGTTTGTAATTCAAGGCAGTTTTCATATTCACATTTACTATAATATTGTATCTTGTGAAGTTCTCCGAAAAGTATAAATGTATTATCACGTGGATTTTTTGGTTTTAAAATTATCATTGCAGACGGGCCATTAATATAATTAATCACATTATCTCCTAAAATAAGAGGCATTATAATATTATATTATTTTTAAATACTTTTGGCTCTTACTGATTTTGTCCGCAATGATCTAAATGATGGATTACTGTGTCTTCTTGGTTTACTCTTTGATTTGCTTCTTGATTTACTTCTTGATTTGCTTCTTGATTTACTTCTTGATTTGCTTTTTGGTCGCTCGGGTATCTCAATTACTTTATCTATATAAATGGGGGTATTGATTTGGCCTATAATTGGTTGTTGTCTTACCATGAATTCAACCGAATGTGTTTGTATAATATTGGCAAAATATTCTGTTATTCCTAACATATGCTCATCACCAAAATATCCTACTGTTAATTTTGAATTGTCATAGGATCTTAATATGAAATATATATCTAAAAAAAATGCAAATAATAAATGATGTAAAATTTTCAATGGAATTGTTTGATTTGAAGAAATAAGAAACTTCAATTCTTTTTCTAATTTATCTTCTTGGATTTCTATTGTTTTATATTCTGCTGATTTTCTAGAAAGAGATCTTTCATTATTTATTATAATACCGTATTCACGTATTTTTTCAATCAAAATTATAATTTTTTGCATTTTATCGTGAAGATTTCTTGTTCGAAAATAATAATCAATCAACTGAACAAATGAGTTTACTGTAAAAATAGCCTTGTTTGTCTTGTCATATTGCTTTTTAAAAAAAGAAGATTCTAATAATTCTGTGACAAAATGATGTTTATCGCTTAATAATAATATTATTTTTTCAAACCCAAACATTACTTTGTCAAAATCTTCAAACGCATTATACACATCGTCCTTATGACTATCTGGATCTAAAAAATATTTTATTACATCTCGTAATGCATTGTGACCATAATATGCTACATCTAAAAAACTATCCCTTGTACCGCAACTTTTTTTATACAAACATGCATCTCTAACATCTGCATATTGCCATCGTATATTCTTGTATGGGCAATTTTCAAGTGATTTCATTTTTTGAAAAAAACAAGGTCTGTATAAAAGTCCCATTTGTGTCATATTACTTTCTTCTGGTAATCCTCTTGTTGCTTTTCTTACCTTAATATATTTACTTTTGTTTTCTTCTGTAGGATTAGATTTATATTGACGCAACGATTTTGTTACCCCCCAATCAATTTGTTTCACGCTTGCCTTTTTTGTTTCATCGATACTTTCCAACTCCATCAAAGTGTTATCTCCATACTTGAAAAAATCTTCGAGAAAAAAGTCTGTCGGGTAGTCTTTTGCAAAATGATTTAATTTTTCTATAAAGGTTGTTTGTAATTCAACGCAATCATCATACTCACATTCACTGTAATATTGTATACTATGACGTTCTCCAAAAAGTATAAATGTATTGCCATGACGTTTTGGTTTTAGTATTGTCACTGCACTTGGACCATTAATATAGTTTATTACATGATCTCCTAAAATGAGGGGCATTTAATGTATACTATTATTTCATTTTTTTAGTAAATGAGCTAAAATGTTGACAGTTTTGATTATATAAATTCATTGACTTCCATGGCCGCAATTTCGTAATGATTTCCTTCAAATCTTTATTTTGTATTTTTTCAAAAGTTTTATTGGTTAAATCAAATATGTTTTGTGAATTCTGACCATTCCAATCTTTTATGATTTCCTCGTTTGTAAAACTCGTATTTTCTATCTTACGTATTCGTGTTTCTGCCGGAACATTTTTACCAAGAATCAAATTTAATAATGTACGTGGGTTTGGCTGATTTATTGGTGAAAAATCAATCGTATACATTTCGTTAGAATCCCATAATACTACTACATGATGTAATTTTAAAAACGGGGCAAAATTTAATATAGACGTATGTAGGACTTTGTGGTGTATTTGTTCCGCGTTAAACAAACAAAATAATAAAAACAAGTACATCATTTATATTATTAAAATTATTTACGAGTTCGCGTTTTACGCATTTTACGTGTACATTTTCCACCAAAAAATGCTTTAAACTCGGCATATTGTTCAAAATTTAAATAATGATTTATTAATTGCAAGGTATAATTTGATTTAGCGGGATCTACTTGTAATTTGGTTACTGGGGAAGTTGCATAATTAAAAACTGTGTTACATGATTTGTCGTAAAAATTTAGTTTAGTATTTTCTTCTGATAATTTGTTAACAAATTTAATAATATCTTCTGTAGTTGTGTTATAAGATGTTCTACCTTTAGATGTTCTTGTAAGTACTGAACTTTTATATTCATCACATACACTTTTTTTTTGTGTTAGAGCAGCTAATTCGTCTAGACTATTTTCATACCCATTTCCCAACAGAATAGTTTTATGTACAATAACAGATCCACCCACATTCAGTGCTACCAACATTATAAACTTGTAGACATCTAAAGGAGACTCCGTACCATCTTTTAATTTTGTTTCATCATCATAAGATGTGTATTCTTTATATAATAAAGATTTGACATCCTTATTGTCATGCATAAACAAACTAAGACATGTATGATCATCGTCTTTAAATTCCTCTCTTGTTGAAAAATCCACATTTTTGAATCTATTCGAACGACACAATTCACGAACATTATCATATAAAATGCACGGAGGATTTGCACATGGTTCTTTTAATTGGTTTTCTTCTAAAGAAACACGAGTTTGGACCTCATAAGGCTCTTGACTTGTAGGTGCAACTGGAAACCCTAAACATGACCCAGCATTCATAAAATGTCCTTGGAAATCCACGGTGCTGTAACGAAATGAAAAATAATTAGTCCCATCTACTATATAATCACACGAATATTGTTGAACAACTGGATTTCTTAAGATGATCCTTGAATTGCAATGAAAATTTTGCATGTCATCTATTCCAGTGGTCTTTCGATCGATCCCAACATGTGGCGTTAATTGTATCGGTACAGATCCATGACAAAAACATAAAAGAGTAATTGCGGTAATTTCTGGTGGCTCCGTTATTGACATATCCGAAGATTTTGCGCTTTGTTTATGCGCTTTTTTTAAAATCTCCTTTTTTACATCTTCATCCATTAAAGGAGATAACTTATTGGGGTCTTTTACTGAAGTTGACATATCTATAACAGATACATCACTGCTAGTTCTTGCTTTATTTGCACGATGTAACTCATTTGCATCTCTTGCTTTATTACTTAAAATACTAGCATTATCTAGTGATTTTGTTGATAATGTTACTTCTTCAAGCTCGCTTAAAGACGGCGACCTTTTTCTTTTTTCTGTTCTTGGACTTGAACTCGACCTCGACCTCGACCTCGATCTTGATTTTCTTGATGAGCTTGAGCTTGACCTTGGCTTTGACCTTGATCTTGATCTTGATTTTCTTGCTGAACTTGAACTTGAACTTGAACTTGAACTTGAACTTGGTCTTGATATTGGTCTCGAACTTGAGCTTGAGCTTGGTTTCGAACTTGAGCTCGAACTTGAACTTGAGCTTGAGCTTGAGCTTGAACTCGAACTTGGTTTTGAACTTCTTGTTGAACTTGAACTTGAGCTTGAACTTGGTCTTGAATTGCTGGGTTGTTGTGTACTTGAATTTTGTGTCCCTTTGTTTTTAGGATCTAAATCTTGTAATAATTTTATGATGTCCATAAAATACACGAATATTTAAAAATCGTTTTTTATAACAAAAATTTTTACAATGATATAAAATGTTTGGCATTATAATGATATTTATTTTATCCTTTGTATGTTTTTTCCTCTATTTGAAATGGAAACACCCCTTTTGGTTTGTTCAACCAGTCTACCACCGATTCAATCTTTTTTATTGGGGGGGACGTCCGCGTGAAATACGCAAAGATTTGCCCGAAAAAAATAAATACTTTAATTCAGAAATAAAATTTTCGACTTTTGAAAAAGTAAACTGGATAGATATCACCGATTTTATTTGTCATCATTTCTTGAAAAATGAATCAAATACGTATAACCCGAGTGTAAATGAAATCGAGCCTTATTTTAAAAGCCATAATTTTCCATCATTTGTATCTCTTTACTGTGAACAAGTACACACATTCCAATCAACAAGCGACAAAATAATTGGGATGATAACATCACGACCATTATACATAAAAAATCTTTCCAAAACAATTTATTATGTAGATTTTTTATGTATTGATAAAAAAGATCGGAAGAGAGGGATAGCGTCTCAACTGATACAAACACACGATTATCACCAATCACATAATTCAAAACACCAAGTTTCACTTTTTCGACGCGAAGGATCCGTGCCATACATTGTTCCATTGGTTCGATTTAACTGTGTTGTTTTTTCGATGAAATTTTGGCTAGAAGCAAAACACCCCCCAAAATATAAAATAATCCGAGTTTCACCATTAACTATGCACATTCTTTATGAATTTATTCATAAACAATCATACGAAATGTTTATATATAATGACATTGCTAATTTACAAGAACTTGTCAAAACAAATAATGTTATGATTTATTTATGTCTCGAAAACGACGAGGCTAAATGTTGTTACTTTTTTCGAAAAAGTTGCACGGTGTTTGAAAACAAAGAAATATTAATATTATACGCATCTATAAAAGGAGATAATTTTATCGATCTATTTAAATCATCATTATCTTATTTAATGAAAAAAGAAAAAAAATATGCTTATTTATGTGTTGAAGAAGTTGGAGATAATATTATTATTTCTGATAATTTAAAAATAAAATCGTCACCTATTGAAACAATAAAATGTGGATATTATTTTTATAATTACATACATAAAGAAGTGAAACCGAAACATTTTTTCATGTTAAATTAAACATATAGTCCTCGAAATACGTCCTCTTTTGAGGGCAAAACTTTGTTTACAAATTCTCGAGTAACTGTAAAAGGAAGATCGATCTTTATTGTTTTTTCATCAAATAACATTGTCCCGGGAGTCATCAATCTATACAAATTAATTTTTGTGAGAATTGTCTCTACGCATCGTTTTAAATTTCGCACACCTTCTTCTTTTGTACATTTTGAATCTATTATATAATCTAACACAGAATCATCTATTAAAATATCACTTGGCGTTAAAGATACTTGTTCGCACAATTTTGGATAAAGATGATTTCTAATAATAGTGATTTTGTCTTTTTTAGAATATCCTTTTGTTTTTATACAATACATTCTATCTCGTAATATAGGGTTAATTTTACTTTCGTCATTATAACTAAATATAAATAAACATTTACTCATATCAAAATCAATTTCATTAAAAAATTTATCATGAAACTGACTATTTTGTGTAGTATCCGTCAAATGTGTCAATATTCCTATAATTTCATCTCCTTTTGGAGTGTCACTTACTTTATCTAATTCGTCAAAAAATATAATAGGGTTCATGCATTTTGACTGAATAATCGTCTGCACTATTTTTCCCCAATTACTACCTTCATATGTAAACGAATGTCCTTCTATATAACTACCATCGCTTGCACCACCTAATCCAATAAAGGCAAATGGACGATTGAAAATTTTACTAAATCCTTCTTTTACTAGTGTTGTTTTTCCAGTTCCCATTGGCCCATGAAGCGCAATGGCATTCCCAATTGAATTTGGATTCGAAATAAATTGTGCCACCATTTGCATAATTTGTATTTTCGCATCATTTAACCCATATACACATTCATCAAGAATGTTACGAGATTTTTCCATAAATTCTGCGCACTTTTCTTGTCCATTTGAAATAGAAATATCAAGTGTTTTGTTAATATTAAATGGTATATTCATAAAACCTTCCACCCATTGGTGTAACTTGTGATATTCGCTTGAACTCGGATCCATATAATGAAGAGAATGAATTTTTTTTAAAGCAGTTGCTTTTATAGAGGGAGATATATCTGATTCTAATACCCAAATTTTATAAGGCTTTTTTACAATACTATTATCATTTATTCTACGGAGTTCTTCCATATGACATTCTTGTTCTTTGACAGAAAGTTGTGAAAAATAATGAATATCGTCGTGTGTTTGTTTGTTTTTAAGTAATTTTTTAAATTCGTCCGTGTTTTTTTCTTGTGTTTTTTTTGTTCGCTTTTTAATTGTTTTCTCACGCGTTGTGATTTTTTCATTACAAATATCAATAAATGTTTGTATAGTCTTATTCGTTGGATCCGAGGATTGATGTTGTGATAAAAATTGTAAGATATCATTGTCTTTCCATACAGTGTCTTCTTCTTCTTCTTCTTCTTCTTCGTCTTCTTCGTCGTCTTCTTCCTCTTCATAATCTTCGTCATATTCGTCATACCCGTCGTATTCGTCTTCTTCGTCACTGTATAAATCGTTTTCATCCTCTATTTTTGGTTTTACTGTGTATATGATATTAAATATTTGCTCTTTTTTTTCTCCTTTTCTATTCTTAATTTTGTTTGCGATACTTTGAATTTTTGCACGCGTTTCTTTCGATGCAATAAAATTTTCGACAACTTCTGGGATACTTTTTGTTTTAGGATAAGATTTTGGTGACTTCTTTTTTTCATCCTTGTTTTTTTCTTCTTCCATATTTATATATTTATATTATTATAACTTTAAATAAAAATTATAATTTGATTTTCTATTGTAATAATATGCAAAAAACATTACTGTTTTCGATTTTATTTGTTATTTTAATAAAAATATTATTTGTTGTTTATGAAATATCTTATGTAGTTCAACAACGCAACAAAACTCTTACGGATACTACAATTTATTGGAAAGAAAAATACGAGTGGTTATTTCAATTATTAATGATATTGATCCTCATTCATATTTTTTATCCTTGGAAAAATGACATGAAATCATTAACACCAGAAGTTCGCCATCTTATTTTTATATATGCCGTTCTTACTCTGTTTACATTATTATGGAATAATTTTTTGTAACGCGTTTTATATGTTTTTAAAAATTGCTCGTAATTATTATGAGTAAAAAAATAATAACTATTAATCCAGAATTGTTTAAACGTAAAAAAACCAAAAAAAAGGCTATTATTTCAGATAAAGTAATTAATAAAACCTTAATTAATAGAATTAAGGAGAAAAAAAAAGAAAAAAAATACGAACCCAAACCAACTAACAATAAATTTGATGAATCCGACAATTTTTTAACAAATATATTACAAAAACATCCTAAAAATGAAACGTTAAGGGTACGTGCCCCCTTAAATAATTATACTCAAACTCCTATTACTAAGACGATCGAAAACATTTTATTTAAACCAAAAGACATGGAAACAATAAATTTAAACTATAAAGTAGATATGGAAACTCCATATGGTAATATGAAAAAAGGCCTCAAACCTACACTAAAAAATTGGAAATTGGGGAAAAAAATAAAACATCCAGATCAAATTAAAAATGTTACTTATTCTGAGGCAGAAGAAGCGAAACGAATTATGGAAAGCGAAATTAATAAAGCTATTAATGGGAAAACAGAATTTTCTACCGATTTACTTGAAAAGTTTCAAGGAGACGAAAAAATAGTTATTAGTGACGAAGATATAAAAATAGAACCAGAATTAATATCTGATCTGAATACAAATATGATTGGATCTTCCAGAAATATACCTCCCATTGATATAAATGTTGGGATAACTTCTGATTTAAATCTCGCGATGAAACAATCGAATCAAATTGTCTTAGAACCAGAGATAACCCCAATTGTCTTAGAACCAGAGATAACCCCAATTGTCTTAGAACCCATAAACCACGAACCTAACGTAAACTTGGAATTCAACACAAAAAATATTGGTCATGTAAATTCGGACATATCTGATTTAAATAAATTAGAAATTAAACCAATCCATACAGAAGAACCAACAGAAATAGTTAATGTAAAAGTAAACCAAACAATAAAACGAAAATATCATTTAGGAAAAAAGAATGGGAAATTGGGTTTATTCATCCCAAATAAAAAAACACAAAAGGAAAAATCAGAAATGATTAAAAAAATAAACTCTACTGAAAACGATGTAATGAAAAAAACATTAAAGGAACAAGGACTAATACAAGTTGGATCAAGCGCACCATCTGAAGTAATTCGAAATATATATAACAATTCTCAACTAGCCGGAATTGTCATTAATGAAAATAAAGACATTTTATTGTCTAATTTATTAGATGACAATTAAATATTTTATAACTATATGGAATATAAAGAATTCTTAAAATCACCATTAAAAAACAAGCTATTTGGAGTTGAAAAAAAATTTTTATATGAACTAAACAATTATTTAGGTATACCTATTTATCTTTATGGAAGTATTTTACGAAGTGATTATTTTCCAGATAAGAGCGACATTGATGTCGCAATATTTGCAAATGATTTATCAACAGTACTTAACAAACTTGTCGTTTTTTTAGGAGTTAATAAATCAAAAATAAAAGTTTTCAAGCTTGAAACAAACAAACAAAATAATATAATTTATGGTTATAAAACAAATTATATTTTAAATACACCGTGTAAAATTTTTTTTTCTGAGACATACAAACGATTTGAAATATCTGTTTACAATATTAATGATAAAAAAGATTTACTAAAATATAATATAAAACAACTAAATCCATCATTACTCACGGCTATTCAATTATTTATCATTAAATATCTTTATTATTACATGTATTTGAATAACAAATATTACAAAAGAATAAAGGAACATATATTTAATTCACTAAAAGATTATAATAATAAAATAACAATTATTGCAAGTTTATAAAATATCCACATGTGTTAAAATCATTCTTCTACAACAAAGACGTGTCATACCTATTTTATCGAGAACAACACCCTCGATTGTTTTCTCACAATTGGTCTTGGAAAAGTAAATGTCTCCCGCCTCCTTACCATGTTTTGCCTTTTTTACTTCTTTACAATAATAATCATATTTGTCTGCGATTACTTTGCCACACGAAAAACATTTAATGGGGATGATCATTTTTATTGGATGTTATTTTATATTTAAATTTCAATTTTAATTATTTTTTTTATATTTCTAATATATGAGTTTTAAACATCAGTTTTCAAATTTATGTCCCCCAGCACTCATTTACTTTGTCGTTTCTATGTTTGCACTTGTTGTATGTATTATGCAAAATTTAGGTAACAGAAACGGATGTAAAATAGGGTCACTTATGATTAAAGGTGATCCCATTATGATGTTAATATTTAAAATCATATTTATTCTTTTCTGGACATGGGTACTTTCTCTTATATGTAGAGCGGGTTATGTAGGTATTTCATGGGCGTTGATTCTTGCCCCGTTTATTTTAATGTTATTGATGGCATCACTAATCATTCAAAATACAATGTTTTAATTCTTTGCATAATATATGAGTTGTTATGAAAAGAATGGATGGATATATGTATCTATTAAAGGAGAACCAGAAAAAAGAGGATATGACTATGGTCTGTGTGTGGCGGGTCGAATGAAAAAAGTGTTTGATATGATGCAATTCAATTGTTTGACAAATTATGGATACGACTGGAACTATTTTATCGAGTTGAGTAATAAATATTTATTTGATATTATTCAATCAGATTTCAAGGAATTTTTTGATGAAATGGTAGGGTTTACTAGAGGCTGCACCGACGGTGGTACACCTACAACCATTCAAGAAATTGTTGCATGGAACAATATGATTTCATTGACTGGTTATATTCTCCCATATGCAACAGAAGTAAAAGATGGTGCAAGCGATAGATGTAGCTCCTTTATCGCTTGCGGAGATTATACCAAAGACGGGGGTATTGTCTTGTGTCATAGCAATTTTTCAGAATTTATCGAGGGCCAATTTGGTAATGTTGTTCTAGACATTCAACCTACGCGAGGGAATCGCATCCTATTACAAGGATTTGTGGGTTGGATGTGGAGTGGAACGGATTTTTTTGTTACAAGTGCGGGAATTGTTGGCGCAGAATCAACATTGGGAGGGTTTTACAAATACAAAGAAAATCGTTATCCTATTTCTTGTCGAATTCGACAATGCATGCAATACGGCAACTCACTCGACGATTATGCAGAAATTTTACAAAAGGGAAATTCGGGAGATTATGCAAATGCATGGTTCTTTGGCAATGTTAAAACAAATGAAATCATGATGCTTGAATTGGGATTGGAATATGTAAACATAAAACGAAAAACAAATGGTTATTTTATAGGAATGAATGCCGCGTATGATCCGCGAATCCGAAACTTGGAATGTAAGAATACGGGCATTGATGATGTACGAAGACACCAAGGAGCAAGAAAAGTGCGTCTTCCACAATTAATGGAGGAATATAAAGGAAGAATTGATGAACAAACGGCGAAATTAATCATTTCTGATCACTATGATGTTTACTTGCATAGGATCAATCCATGTTCTAGAACAGTATGCGCACATTATGAATTGGATCCACGCGAATTCATGTCACAAGAATCACGACCCGTGCCATTTGCGCCGCGTGGCGCAGTAGATGGTTGTATTATCACGAGTAAACTGGCCAAACAGATGAAATTTTTATTGCGATGGGGAAATTCTTGTGGAATACCTTTTATTGTGTCGGAATTTTGCGAAGAACATCCACAATGGGCTTTTATGCGAGATCAATTGGAGGATCGACCCACGCAAGAATGGACGGAATTTTCAATCATGAGAAAAAAGACGCGTAAAAATCATTAAGGATTAGCGGCTTGTGCTGCGACTTGTGCTGCGTTTTTTTCATTTAACTTAACTAAATTTTCTGCTAACGATTCAGTTTTCCTATTCAATAAATCTTCAGTGTTAGCTAATAAATTGTTTTCTAATCTTATTGTACTTTTAACTTGACCTATAATTGTTTTTAAATTGACAATTGTCTCCATTGTTTTAAAAGCATTAATATAATCATCGACCTTAACAACACCAGTCGATATTGGTGTTAATAACATCAATAACTCATCTAAATATGTTATTAATTGTGTTAAATTGACCATTTTGTTCTTCATCTCAACTATTGATGCATTTATCGCAACAATGTTATCGTTTGCATTTAAATTACCTTGTTGATTAACTACCTCTGTAAATTTTTGTTGGTCAAAATTTTTATTTAGTAAATCTATTTTACTCAATTCAGTATATAAAGTTTTTTTTTCTCTCTCAATTGTAACTTTATCAATCATATGACCTCCTTGGTTGAGAGTGTTAATTATATTTAGTGCTATTACTTCATCTATTTTATTTTTAATTTCTCTTAAAATATCTTGTTCTTGATTGTCAGAGGTTAGTAGTCGAAACTCAATATTTCTCGATATTATAGTCAACATACCAATTAATTTTTTTAAAACATCCATCATTTCTTCTGTGTTTGAGCTCAATTTAACTAATTCTAGATTTAAATTGTTCTCAAATGGGTCTTGAATAACTTCTTGAACAACTTTTGAAACTGGTGCAATATGTGGATATAATAATTTTAGTGTAGTAAGTTGATTAAATAATGTTACACCAAAATCCGATAAATCTTGTGATATATTGCCTTCATTTTTTTTTGTATTTGCATCAATAAATGCTCGTTGTTCTGTTATTTCCTTTATTAATTTGTTTTTACACGACTTAACTTTTTCATTATTCTCGGGAAGATCAGTAACTTCTCCATAAGTAGCGTTTATTAAAGCTAACATATTAGCTTTTTCGTCAAAATCTGTTGCATTAGTTAATTCTGTTCTTTGATCAACTAAAAATTGTTGCATTATTTCAACTGGATAAATAACAAAAATATCTTTTAAACTAACAATTTTGGTTCCGACATTAATATTATCGTCTAAACTTAAATTATCAACTCGAGTAACAATGATTCCTTGTTGATAAGGTTTTGAAAAGAGAGCAAATTTATTATCAATATTATTATTGAGTATAGTAAATGTTCCTTTATCTATATCATATTCAGTTGTACCATCTGTTGCTATTAATTTTGTTTTAAATAACGATACAAGGGGGTTTGCTACATTTTTTATTACCATAGGCTTTTGAATACTTGTAGCTTGATTATCTGTTTCATATTGTTTTAACAATGGATATGTAATACTCGCTAAAACTAAATCTCCGTCATTTAAAGCGGGGTTACCAACATTAAATTTTTTAAGTGTAATGGTGTTTGCAACCACATCACTCGCAATACTAGTTGCATTGGCAGTAGCATTGCCAGTAGCATTTCCAGTTGCATCAAGAGTTTTATTCTCACCCGAACTAATACTAAGTAAATCTGCTTTGTATGTTATTGTACTCAATAGAACTGTTTGTTCAACTCCATTGTATTCTATGTTACATGCATCGCCCGAATGTCTTTTATATTTCACTTCAAATGTAGTGTTTTCTTTGTTAGTATATAAAACCATTTTCCCATTTATATATGAGAGTTTTTTGAGTTGATCTTGTTTACTCGTAGGAATTGGATATGTTTTATGATTACGAAACACTTTAACATTGATATTTTTATCAACTTTTGTTATTCGTGCTGGATAATAATAACCATTACTTAGATATAAGACATAATCCCCTACAGTGTATTCGAGTGATGAAAATACTTGGTCAAACATAGATCTATTATCTAATATGGACCCCCGATTAGCTAGTTTTCTTGCTTCAGATAATTTATTTTCGTAATATAATTGCCTATCTTTTGCTTCCTTCTCTTTTTGCTTTTTATACGCATCGAGAGTTCGTATTGCTTTATCTTCAATTAATTTTTTATCTGACTTTGCCTTTTCAAGCTCCCTTTCTTTTTCTTTCATTTTATCCGATTTCACGCTATCTGATTTAGGTTGAATATTGGATTTAACTTCGGATTCTTTTGGAGGGACAACTGTTTTTATTAGAGGTTTATCTCTATCACTCGCCAAAAAATTAGTTTCATTTTTTGTTTGTATATCTTTAGTTAGAACCCCGTCTGTTTTTTGTGCCTCCTTAGGTTTATTTAAAACCCCCAAGGGATCGGATTGAGCTGGTTGTATTTTCTCGGGTGCATTAGATTTACTTAAAACTCCCAATGGTTCGGGGACTTGGACTGGTTGTGTTTTCTCGAGTGCATTAGATTTATTTAAAAATCCTAAGAGTCCAGAGGGCTGTTCTTTCTCGGGCTCTTTGGGTTTATTTAAACCCAAGAGATCAGAGCTTTGATCGGGTTGTGTTTTTTCGGGCTCCTTTGGTTTATTTAAAAACTCCAAGGAATTTGTGGACTGAACCTTTTCTGGTGTTACATAAAGGTCAGAATTAGTTGGATTCTCTCTCATACCATTTTGCAAAGAATTTGACGCGTCCGGCAATTTATCATCCGAAGAATCTTTTGCAAAAAACCCAAACATTCCGTTTTTTCCAAACATTCCATTATTTTCCTTGTCAGAAATTTCTGGTTTTAAATCAGTTGGTTTATTCGTTTCTATTAAATTTGGCATGTCAGTAGACGATGGTATCTCAGTAGACGATGGTATCTCAGTAGACGATGGTATCTCAGTAGAAGATGGTATCTCAGTAGAAGATGGTATCTCAGTAGACGATGGTATCTCAGTAGACGATGGAATATCTGGGGATGGCATTTCCGCAGAAGGCATTTCTATAGATGGTACTTCTGTAGAGTTTGGTAGTTCGGCAGAGGTAGATGGTTCCATAGGAGGTTTTAAATAAGTGTTATTCTCTAATGCATTAATGTCACTTCTCAATGTATAAGCTTTTATTGTATCTGCAATATCCTTAAAAATTTCTATACCTTTATTAAAATCTTCTTCACAAGTTAAATATAATTCACTAAGCAATGATCGTGTTTTTACAACAATGTCATCTAACACTTCTGTTGTTAAAAGAGGATTTACGCGTATAATTTTATCACCATTATTATCTAAGGTATCAACAAATAAATTATTAATGATTATTTTTACAAGTGCTTCTTGGTTTTTTTTTATATTTTCCATCATGGTTTTTATATTTTCGGCATATTTATGAAATAAAACATCTGTAGGCGACCCTTCATAAATTCTTTTAAATATTGTGTCGCCTTGACAATCAAGTGTATAATCGTTTATTCTAATATCTGAAAATTTTTTAATATTTTCCGGAACACTTTCTGTAACTAAAAATTTTTTATAAAAGGATTTTACTGCTTTTTCATATAATTCACGCGAAGATTCGCTCATTCCGTAAAATTTACCTTTTTCATAATCATACTTGTCGTAATATAAACTTTCAAATTCAGTAATTCCCGGTTCTTCGGATAAATATACGTCTGGTTTTAAAAGACACAAATTGGGACCTACTATTATTTTTGTTGAATCATCATTGTAATCGTAACCATTTGTTAAAGCATCCAGACGTCTCTGACAAAGATTGCCAGTATGAGCTTTTATTGTTGCCCCATCTGGAATGTTTTCTTTATTACTAACCATTTTTTCAATACCATTTTCTACATAAGTATAGGATGGATTAACAGATGTAATAATTGCCGCGAATATATGCGCCACTTTTATATAAAATTTTGCTATTCCTATACACATTCTCGTTTTATTTCTTTCATTAGAAGCAACATCTTTTTCAATTTCCGACTTTAAAAAAAACGCCATTGGTTGGGTCTGCATGTCACTATCCATATCTCCATTGAGTATACGTTCTTGCATATATTCAACTTCTCGATAAGATAAATTTTTTTGAATTATATCAGATGTTAATATTATTAAATCATCACAATATTCTTTTTTATAAAGGTCTTTTAGGCTTTCAAAATTACTAGTAAAAATATAATAACTAGCAATATAATCTAGTTTTGTAGAAATAGTTTTATCTATTTCTGCTTCATTTTTTGATAATGATATACCCATATACTTATTTTAGATAAATAATATTTTAAAATTTAATTTAAATTGAATTAAAGATGTATTGTATATATATGTAAAATGACAATGAAAAATTCATTTAAAAAGAAAACCATGAATGAGATGTGGAAAATGTTTGACGAACAAGTAGAAAAACGCATCGTGATAGAAGAAAAAAGTAAGGACTATTGTGACGCATGTGATTCTATTTTGTTTATTTCCGATGAAGGATTTAATGTTTGTTCTAATTTTTCATGTGGTATTATATATAAAGATAGTGTTGACCAAAGTGCTGAATGGAGATATTATGGAGCAGACGATAGTCACAGTAGTGACCCTACCCGATGTGGCATGCCAATCAATCCTTTGTTGGTAGAATCATCGTTTGGTTGTAAAGTTATTTCATTAGGATCAAATAAAATTTCTTATGAAATGAGAAAAATTAAACGATATACGGACTGGCAATCAATGCCATATAAAGAAAAGGCACAATATGATGAATTTCAAAAAATATCCACCTTTGCCCAAAACGCCGGTATTCCTAAAATCATCGTTGACGATGCAATTTTGTATCATAAAAAAATATCACAGTATGAACAAACGTTTCGGGGGGAAAACAAAGAGGGTTTATTATTAGCGGCGGTTTACATTTCTTGTAGACAAAATAATTATCCAAGAACTGCAAAAGAATTGTCAATTATTTTTGGTGTAGACATAACTTGTGCCACAAAGGGTTGCAAAACAGCACAAGTTATTTTGAACGATTTAGAAAAAGATTTAGATATAAATGAAAAAACGACATTTAACAAAACGACTCCAGATTCGTTCATTCAACGTTATTGTAGTAAATTATCAATAAACGCGGAACTGACGCGTCTTTGTGAATTTGTATCAGTAAAAATAGAAAAACAAAATTTAATGCCGGAAAATACACCACATTCTATTGCGGCCGGTGTAATATATTTTATTGTTCAGTTATGTGATCTGGACATTTCCAAAAAAGATATAAGAAATGTGAGCGAAATAAGTGAAGTGACTATTAACAAATGCTATAAAAAAATGGATAAAATGAAGGATACTTTGATACCATCTGTTATTTTAAAAAAATATACAAAAACAATATAATAATAATATTCTTATATGAGGAATGAAAGCATATTATATCAACCTCAAATCACGCGAAGATCGAAAATTAAATGCTATTAAACAACTAACATCGGTTGGGTTTGAATTCGAAAGATTTGATGCTATTTTATCTAGTGACGGAAGAGTAGGTTGTTCTCTGAGTCATTTAGCTATTTTAGAATTAGCAAAAAAAAATGGATTGAAACAAGTCATTATATGTGAAGATGATATCTGTTTTAAAACACCGGAACTTTTTAAAAAACAATTGAATTGCTTCTTAAAAAGTCAATCTGAATGGGACGTCTTATTATTAGGTGGAAATAACACAAACCCCTTTACGATTGTTTCACCTTATGCAATCAAAGTGAGTCATTGTCAAACAACAACTGGATATATTGTGAAATCACATTATTATGATACTCTTATCCAAAATATTCGCGAAGGTATAAAAAAACTTCTCTGTTTCCCCAAGTTACATTTTTATTATGCTATCGATAAATATTGGATTCGATTACAAAAGAGAGATAAATGGTATCTTGTTTATCCTCTTATGGTAACTCAAATAGCTGGTTATAGTGATATTGAAAAAAAGGAAAGAAATTATGAAAAACTCATGATTAAATAGTTTTCCAAAATTCGTATTGCTTATCATTTGAAAAAGGATCATTTAATCTTAAAAATTGTGTCAAATTTTCTACAGAATATCTCGATTTTTTGATATTTTCTTTTTTCCATTCAATCCTTTTAATAATTCACATTCTTGTGTATATTCTAAATGTGTCAACAAGTTTTCATTATATGGATAGTTTGACTTGCTCATTATTCGAATGCAAATATAAGTTACAGATGTATCATTCCAAAGCGAATACATTATAAACCATTTGAAAATAAAAAATGATATATAATTTATATGATAACACAAAATAAAAATAATTATGAACAAGTTTTAGTTACAATTATTGGTGGCTTTATTGGAGCATTTATACCAAACAAGTTGTCAAATATTCCTCATTTATTAATGTCTATTATTATTGGTTGTCTCCTAAGCAAGACAATTTATGGGGATTTCGACATAGGTTATCAATGGTCTTATAGCGACATATATTACTGGTTCATTACAATAACAGAATCATTAGTTGGTGGTTACATCGCCATTAATTTGTAATATTTCTTTGTAGTTTGACCTAAACCCATTGCCTTTTTCAAAATCTTGTATATTATTAAAGACTGTAATCAGATAATAAAGATAATTTTCCCATTTATTGTCACACAGTTGAGCAAAATTTTTGCGAAAACTGTAACCGCGACTAAAATTTTTAATACATATACCTTTATGATTTCCTACTTTTCCTCTGTTTTGTAAATATTGGTGTGTCTTAATTCTATCAAATATTTCAGAATCTATAAAAACGAGCGGCCATTCTTCGTCCCATTTTAATGTAATTATATATTCTATGCTTGCATGATGTCCTTCGTGTGGAATGACTTTTATTTTCAACTCTTCTAATGTAGTCTCCAAAACTTCAATTTCTCCCAAATCTTGATAAAACCCATCTCGAACTGCTCTTGAAATAGCTAGAATTTGTCTCATTTGTTCCATTTTTTATAAAAAAATTAATCTATATAAATTTTCAATTTTTTATTCTTATCCAAGTTTCTGGAAAATCCATCAGTGTTTCATCAGCAAACCATTTTGTAGGATAGCATACTATTTTGTCATCTGTTTGATTCAAATAGGCTCCCCACCAACTAAAGGTTGAATTGGCTATAATATTATGTTTACAACAAGACATTAATAATAATTGTTCCCAATCGGTAATTGTATTGGGCACTTTTACAAACGAAAAGTCGGGAAATTCTTCTTTTAGTACCCTCACTTGCAATTCGACAAGAGGTTCGTCTTCTTTTTGACAAAAATAAAGAATGTTTTTTTCATTTATATGACGCAATGCTTTTTTGTAATATTCTAAAGAAAGAACTGGGTGTTTTTCTGGATAAAATTGATAGTCGCCAATACGAAAATGAATCGAAACTGCAGATTCCAAAGGTATTTCGGACGAGTATATATTTTTTACCATTGTTTGCATATCAGCCAATTTTAACAACTTGAATATATATTTTTGTTTTTCAACAAAATATTTATGGCTTTGGAAGTAACCATCAAGTTTCATATTTCGAGTAGAAATTTCAATAGGCAAAGGAGTATACTCAAATCTTGGTTCTTTGTATGGAAAAAAAGAAGAAAGATCAATCGTCGAATTTGATGATAAAGAATAAGTTGTCAAATTAATAATGTTCACAAAAAAAGTGTTCCAATACGTATGACGCATTTTTGGACCCTCCAAACTTAAATAATTAGTTGTTTCGTTATTATATTCAAACATTACTGAAATATTATGATTAATTGCATAAGCTAATGTAGCAAATATCTGAAACAATTGGTTCCCTAATCCTCCGGCTAGTTGACAAGTAATCATATTTTTCTTTATATTTTTCGTTTTAATTTGTTTTTAGACAATTTATTTTAAACAGAGGTTAAAAATTATGTTTACATTTATCTTAATGGATCTAATCGATTTAGAGTATGTTGTTTTAAATTCAACACCTTCTTACTATGATTTGGAACAAAACATTATTTTTCAGAAAAAAAAAATTGATGAGTTATCAGAAACTATAAAAGAAATGCAGTTGGAAATGCAACAAATAAAAGAAAACAAAATGAAACGCATTGATAACTTGGAATTAAAGTTTAAAGATTTGGAAAACAATGAAAAAAAACAAGATGTTCAGTTATTAAAAGATGTTCAATTATTAAAACAAATACATAATAATTTAATAGTCGAGTTTTATTACATAGAATTAGCAGATGTTATACAATGTTTAAAAAAATTTCAATCTAGTGTATATAAAGGTAACTGTGAACATCGAGTAAAACATATTGCCAGTTTAAAAAAAGCAGCTGAGGAGGTATTAAAAATAAAAATAAACCGTAATATTTGCTTAACTGTACAAGATGACATTCGACAAATACTCGATGAAAAGAAAAATATAAGAGAAAGCTTTGAATTTGTTTTAGATGAATCAAGTACATTAAATGTAAAAAAAATTGAATTTCCAATACAAAGTAAAGTAGTTGATTTAAGTAACTTAATTATCATTTCTTCTAAAGATGTTATAAGCTATTTTTATAATATTCAAAAATTAAAATATTGCCCATACACAATAAGAAAATCTCATTACGCAAATGAGACAATTATTCATTTATCTCGAGAAAATTTTATAATTAACTCAAATTCGAAAAGTTTACCAGTAAGCGTACCAAATTATTTAGACATTTCCCAAAAATGCTACAATAAATCGTTTTTGGATTATACAAATGAAGATTGGTGTCGTATTCAGACTCGCGACATTTTTTTGTAAAATTTTTTCTTTTGCAAAAAATTGAATTCGTTTTAGAATCCAACAATTTTTACAAAAGAAAAAGATGTACTGCAAAGTTTGTTTCGATGCCGGAAAACCAGAGGAAGTCTTCACTAGTCACTCGGTCAAGAACGAGTTTGGAATGGTCACTTGTGAGACCTTGCTTTCACATCACTGCGAGCTATGTGGATGTATTGGTCATACTCGGAAATATTGTCCATCGCCGCGATTGTTTTGTTCGTTTTGCAAAAATATCGGGTTAAGTTATAACGATCATAACATGTTGGACAATGGGATCTTCGTCTGCAAAGAATTGCTTTCCACCCAGTGTTTCGAGTGCGGAGAAATGGGTCACACGCCTAAATATTGTCCAGTGCCACGAAAGTTTTGTCCAGTTTGCAGAGATGCTGACAGAGATTATCGCCACGACCTTATAGTCGATGATGTCGTTGTTTGCGAATACTTGCTTAGCCTTGAATGTCCTAATTGCGGAGAGATGGGTCACACTCGCAAGTATTGCTCGAAACCTCCGCCCAAGTTTTGTTCATTCTGCAAAAATGCTGGAAAACCATACGATCACGATCTTATGGAAAACGAAGTTATCGTCTGCAAGGAGTTGCTTGAAAATGAATGCACCAAGTGCGGAAATCTAGGTCATACACCAAAACATTGCACGTTTGTAAGCAAAAAGGAGAGGCTTCAACGCGCAAAACAAGGCGACACATTAGGAAATCTTTTGGAAGACGCAATCCATAATCTTTCTGCTCCAAGAAGCAAAAACAAGGGTTCTAAAAAGAAATATGTACGCGTTCTTTGAATTTTATTGAATTTATTGAATTTTATTGAATTTTAATGTGCCGACGCGCTCATTACATTGATTAAACTGTAATTTAAAAATTGATTTTTTTTTTATCAATTTTTAAAAGAAAAAATGTTTTTTCCAGACTCGATATGGAATATTATAAAGGAATATGTGTTTGTCAAGATAGATGAACCATTTATGTTTCGAGAAATAGAAAAGGCAATTCGTTCGGTAAGACAAATTCCATATGAAATAAGTTTGTCTTTTTACTATCAAGCAAAACATCAGTTTCCTCGCTTTTTAGAAGTGTGGTTCGAAACACTCTTACAACGCATTAAAACGGAAAGAGAAAAAATGTTACGAGAACTTGAAAATGATCCACGTTTAGAGTGGAAAATATCATATTTAAAAAGTGCATATATCGAACTAGAAAAACAAAAATCTAAAAAAATAGATATCTCGGAATTATGGAAAAATATATATGGATTGCATTTTCAACAATTTTTTGAAATAGATTCACCCATAAAATTATTCTTATCTAAATGCCATAAGCAGCGGATTAAACGCTTTATAATTGGATCATACATATTACGAGGATTGCTCATTTTTTCGAATAATCAAGAATTAGGAGATTTTGTAAAAAGAACTACTTGTGACGTACTAATGTTTTCAGAAGATAACATTTTATTTATTTATTCTCGCGGCATTTCAACAGAGTTCATTGAATATGAATCTGAAATTACATCTTTTGCTAAGATATATCCGATCCGATCTTATGCAGACATACCAAGAGAAATATCTAAAAAAGTTTACGATTTCACAAATATTCATAAAATGTATCCATCTTTTTAGTCGTATTCTTCTTCGGACAATTCTGAATCATATGTGAGCAATTCTTCGTCATCGCTCACTACAAACCCGTCTTTTAAATACCCGTCCTCCGTCTTTAGTGACGGATCAACGTTTAACAGCTCGTCCTCTTCTTCCTCATCCTCTTTTTCTGTATCTTTTAAATTTTCAAACCCACCATACAAGGTTTCGTATACGGTTTTCCATAAATCTATCGTAAGACTTGCAAGATTATCATCATTTTTTGCTACTAAACAACAATTTCCAAAAAAAAGAGTGTTATCCACTGGAGGAGGAAATTCATATTTGTTTTCACTTCCACTTCTTCCGACCTTTTTTCCATAAAGAGTAATGTTTGTTAGTTTTCCATTAATTCTGCATTTCCATGTTGTATGTGATTCAAAACCGTTTACGGATTTATATCCACATTTTTTGTATAGAGAATCATCTGACAAAAAAATGCCTTGTTTAAGATCTCCATTTTTTTGCACGACAACAAAGAGTGGTTTTTCCATTTTTATATTATAATTAATCAAAGGTTTAAATTGTTTCGAATTAGTTAAAAAATCAAAGACTTAAACTATTTATAAACAAATGATAAAAACAATCCTTTTTTCATTGATTATTATTCTCATTTTAAATTACACCATTCATTATTTGAAAGACATGTTTACTAAACCAAAAATACAGTATATTGTACCAGAAAAAAAAGAGGATTTTGATGCAGAGGCTATGAAGGAAGAGTTGATTGAGTTTTTAAGTTAGTTTCGTCTATATTTTGGATGTACATTTAAATTGAGAATAGAAGTTGGTTTAACACGCAATACATGTGGCGCCTTCATAAAAGCCACATATTCTTCCTCAGTTGGGTCTGGTTCTAGGGTGTATGATGAAATTGGTTGTGGTGGTGCAAGGTTTGATAATTCTGGGATTGGTGGTGTGTATTTTGGTGGTGGTCCAAGAGGGGCGTGCTCACCTCTCCAAAAAACAGATCTATCTTTACTACTTTTTCCAGTATCCGAACTTAATATTTCTACTAATTTTTTAAGTTTCCTAGTTGGGAGTATATTAAATTATATAGAAAAGAATTTTATATAAAAGAAAATTTTCATAAAAGACAAACATTATTTAGGTTTAATCGAATTTTAATTTAAATCAACATCAGATAATTCTTCGTCATCAAATAATTCTTCGTCTGATCCTTCATGAACTTTCCAATCGTAACTCGGAGAAATTTTTTTATTTCCATGATAAAAAATTACCTCACCATGATCCTCCCACACGGGATTTTCTGAATTCACACTCACTGGTTCTTCTGAATTTACACTCACTGGTTTATAATCATCATTTATACGCGTTAATTCTATATCATTTGATTTATTAGAGGTATGTGAAGTTTTACGTCTTAATGTAAATTTAGGTAATTTAGGTAATTTGGGTAATTTAGATGTTAAACGCAGTAACTCATTTTTTGTCCTTATTGGAAGGCTTTTAAAAAGCTCGAGTATATCTTTCATATTCATATCTCTTACATTTTTACCACCCCTTAGTGTTTTCTTTTTACGATTTATACGTTTACGATTTTTGCGAGTTGTCATAGTTATATAGAAGAAAACATTTAAACACAAATCGTCTATTATATGAAATGACAGATTTTAACGCAATCCTAAAGTCGTTCCCCTATATTGAACTTTGTTATGAAAAAGTAATCCATAACAAAGTTTCAAAAAACTGCATGTTAATTCCATACGGTACTAAATGTTTTTTATGGTTTACTATTTACAACAAGGTCAAGACATGTTTCGTATTGGAAATACAAAACAAAAAAATAGATAAAATTTATCCCATTAGTGTACTTTACGACGCGAGTTTGTGCAAAGGTCACGGCACTGTCTTATACGGAACTATTTTTATGAACTATCGATATAAATTAAAGATGATTACGATCGAAGATATCTTCTACAAGAATACATTTATAAAAAAGTCATTTGATGAAAAAATAGAGTTAATTTGTCAACTATTTAGAGAAATAAAGTCTACTAAAATTTTGATTGGATTGCCAATTATGATGAATCCGATGAATATAGGAAAAACAACCGAATATGACAACGACTATAAAGTTCAGTATGTTCAGTATGTAGAAGATAAAATAATAAAAATACCTTTTAAAATTTTCGAAAAAACTGAAAAAAAGGAAAATCGGGTGTTTCTTGTAGCCTTTAGTGGACAAACCGAAATATATCATTTATCTGATCCTATAACAAACAAATATGTGGACATTGCTTTTATTCCTACTTATACATTAAGCATGAAAATGAAAAAAATATTTTGTGACAATGTCAGAGAATTAGTAAATTATGAAGATAGTGATGACGAAGACATGTGCTATAAATCAGAAGTGATGATGGAATGCAATTTTAATTTCAAGTTTCAAAAATGGGTACCTATAGACGTACATTCTTGAGTAAACATCCTTCTGGTTTCAAAGGATTCATATTTTGTATTTTATAATTATTTTTATTATAAAATGTTTTTCGTTTTTTCCACTGATTTTTAAAAATAGTATGCGAGTCAATAATATCCACGACAATAGGTGACGAATGTTTTACACGTAATATACGCCCAACAACTTGTTCGATCTCTGTTTTAGGTGTCGCCATGACAAGAACATTCAATGTTTTTATATCCAATGCTTCCGCCGCCATCGAATAAGTAGCTATAATTATTTTTTTTGTTTCCGTCTGTTTTAGCTCACTTTCTTTCATTCCACCAACATAATAACCGACAGTTGCTATAGAACGGTGTACAATGGCATCATGAATATATTTTAAGATATTTTTATTATGCGCAATAACCATTATTTGTTGTTCAACTTTGTCATCAATCAAATTTGTGATAATATCTAGTATAAATTCAGTTCGATGATTATAACTACATAATTTTGTAATCATCGTACTATACTTTACATTTCCTCGCATATCTGTTTCAACTTCGTTAAATTCTGGATCTGAATTTGTATACATATATGCGCGAACATTTACATCAAATTTTTCTTTTTCACTTTGTTTATAAACGACATCTCCTAGAAATAGTTTAAAAAAAGGAGTAGTACCATCTTTTCGCTCCATTGTCGCAGACAATCCAAGCATATTCGGTTTAACAACCTTGAAAAGAAAATTGGAAAAAACTTCACTTGAAATATGATGGACTTCATCTATCACTACAAACCCGAAAGACGAGAATAAAGAAACATTATAATCTTTCATAGAGAGTGATTGTAGCATTCCAATGACAATATCTTTGTCGTGTATATCAATATTCGTCCCTTGTATTCGTCCAATACGAGCGGATGGTAGAAATTCCTCAATTCTTTCTACCCATTGATTTAGTAAAAATTCTTTGTGTACAATAACAAGTGTTTTTTTAGCTTGTTTTTGTATAATATTTAGCGCACAAATGGTTTTTCCTTGACCGCATCCTACCTCAATTAGACCGTTCGCACCTTTTTCAAAAAAAGAGGTTACAATGGTCTCTTGGATGGGACGTAAAGTACCAGAAAATGTTAAATGAATATCGTCGCCCTTTGTCAAGTTGGAAGGAACCAACCCAAACTGTTTTATTCCATAAAACCTTGGAAGATATAACTTTTTTTCAGATTCTCTAAAAAATGAAATTTTTGACTCTATTCCATACTGTTTACAACTTATTTTTGCTGTTAACTCGGATTTTATTTTTGGTACATCTACTTCCTTTTTAAGGACAGTATACCCTTTATTTCCAATATAAGCCATTATAAATAATATAACTTTATATTTATATTATTTATATATATGAACTATGCAACAAAACTCTTGAAAAATAAATGTGAATTATTTCTTGCGATAATATTCATTATCATTATTGTTGGAGACAAAAGCAGTAATTTGAAAACGTTTGTGGATATTCCTCAAATAAAGTTTTATATTATTATTCTCGCTATTTTAATATTCATTTTTTGTAATAAACTTTTAGGAATTTTGGCTATATTTTTAGTATACGAATTGTTTACTATTAACGAATTAGATGAACCTCCACGATTTTTTACACCATTTAAAACAAAAGAAAGTATAGAAGAAGAAATTATATATAAAAGAAGTTCAACTATTAATGTAGCTGATTATAATAATGATTGCCCATACAAACCATTTGATAATTTAGGGGCTTCATTTTATTTATAAATATTTAAGGATGATATAATATAACCAAAAATTAAAACTATAAAAAATATTACTATAAAAGAGATAATATAAACGGTGCTAATATTCATCTCTGTTTTTTGATCAGAATTTTTTGAATTTTCGGAAGGATCCATCATTTCTTCTTCTGTTAAATAGCAATCGAGATAATATTCACCTTTGTTCGATATATTTGCACCTAAAGCATTATAGTAAATGGGGTTTGATAAAGTTTTATTATCATATAAAGTAAAATAGTTGTTTGATGGATTTTGAATGGGATTTTGTGTAGGACAAACTGAGTTGTTTACTTTGTTACAAATATTTGTATAATCAACCGTAGATATACTTCCATTGCAACTCGTATTTGGAAAAATGATATAACGAGCATTTGACCCATTGTATTGTGCATTGTAATAATAAAAAGGTTTTTGGGATGCCATATAACTAAACAAATTCATACTGGCTAATGTTTGAGAACCATTTTCTATATCTCCATCAAGATCTGGTAATGTTATTGTTGTTAAAGATCCAACAACAATCGGTATATATATAATTATCTTACCCGTTTGCGATGACGCAACAATAACATAATCACAGTATACAATAGTTTCCCATTTATTTTCGGAAAAATTAAACTTTTTCTTTGCATATGTATTTATAGAAGGTGTCAATAGATATGCTGCTTCAACCGTATAGCTGTCTTCATTAAATGTTAAATAGGACGATGTTGAATTCGTATTTATAGTAGTGAAAAATAAACCACCTTCAATGATACTACACGATGATTGAAAATACTCATCCGTAAATGATAAATTGCATTTTTCTTCGCAAACTATACACGGTGTTTTTGTGCTATTAATAGGACAACCTTTTGATGATGTTATTACAGATAAATCAACATATACTAGACTTTTTACATCTGCCATATTATTTATTATTATTATTTATTAAACCCAAGTTTTGACGTAAGATTTCCAAATTTTTCTATCAAGTTGTTTAATGATGTAATATGTTCGCCAACTTGTCCTATATTAGTTTTTCCTATATTTCCTCCTTCAAAATTTTCCTTTGGTTTGAGAGTTGTTGGGGCAGTAACCGAAGATGCGTTTTTACTCACACTAGAGGTTGTTTTCTTGTTTAATTTATTTTTCGTGGTCGGTTCAGTTGAAATAGGTACTGCATCAACCGTTTTTGTTGGCTCTTTATTTTCTAAACCTTCTGTTTGTTTCATATTTAACAAAATATTGATAACTATTACATCTATAATAAGTACAAATGTTTGGTTCTTTATAAAAAGACTTAAAACCACACCTATCGCAAAAAATGCAATGATCAACGCATATTTCTTGTTCATAACTAGATAGAAAATTTGCACAAGCGCAATAATAGACATAAAGTATAGCAAAACTTGCTCTTTATCCCTTGGTCTGAACTTTTTGGACGGATATTTCATATTATTTAACAATATTAAAAAAAAAAAACCAATAACTATAAAAATGTTTTTGGGATATGTTGAGTTATTTCATAATCAACTTCATGGATTTGATGAATTTTCTGAACCGAATATTCATCAACATTTTATTACTATTTTTTCTGTCAAACATCCTATAAAATATTTACAACTTCTTCAAAATATAACTACAATGAATAATGAAAATTATTATGACTACATTTGTCATAATAATAACACAGAAATTACGTATCATCGTACTATACTATTTCATATAAGGAATCAAACGAAAAAAATGCCATTTTTAAATATGCATCCAACAATAAGAAATTTTTCAAATATTCAAGAAATGTTGTATACTCCCCAGTTGCACATTTTTGAAAAAAAACATCTCGATACGGGCGAAAGTATTTGTATATTGAAAACATTTTGGTTAAAATGTATTCAACGTAAATGGAAAAAAATATGCCAGTATAATAAAAAAATGTTATCTATAATAACTTCTTTAAAGTATATAAAACATAGAGAAACAAGTAGTCACAATAAACGCTTGATAGGAATAAATGGGTTGTGGTATTCTACAATAAACGACATTTAATTTCATCCGTTATTTTTAAAAGTTCGCTCACATCTTCCTTGTCTTTTAAATATTCAATCAAGTTTAAAAAATGATTATATTGTGCAACTAATTTTTCATTATGATCAATTACATACTCCTCGCACACTTTTTTTACCATATTATTTTTAGATGCATTGAACATCATCATCATCTCCTTCTTAACATTTAATAAATTTAATCTATTTTCTTCGGTCGGATCACTACATAAAGCGCGAGTTAATAATAATTCTTTTTGAATTAATTCCTCCATTGTTAAATCTCTATAAAAATAAATATAGAAATTTTACATAAAATATATAAATAATATAGAATGTTGCGAAAAGATGTTGAACCATTGTTGAAAGAAGATGAAGGTCGGTTTGTTATGTTTCCTATTAAAGACGAAGCGATTTGGACAATGTATAAAAAACACGTTGATTGTTTTTGGCGGCCAGAAGAAGTAGACTTGATGAAGGATGTCATACATTGGGACGGTCTTACCGTCGACGAAAAACATTTTATTTCTATGGTTCTTGCTTTTTTTGCCGCAAGTGATGGCATTGTATTGGAAAACTTGTCGCTTCGCTTTATGAATGAGGTTCAACTATCGGAAGCAAGAGCCTTTTATGGATTTCAAATGGCCATGGAAAATATTCATTCGCATACTTATTCGCTATTGATTGACACTCTAATTAAAAACGAAGAAGAGAAACATAAACTCTTTCATTCACTCGAAAATTTTCCATGTATTAAAAAAAAGGCAGACTGGGCACAAAAATGGATAGGTGATAAAAAATCGTCTTTTGCCACACGTTTAGTCGCTTTTGCATGCATTGAGGGGATTTTCTTTTCGGGAGCATTTTGCTCTATCTTTTGGTTAAAGACAAAGGGAATTATGCCCGGACTTTGTTTTTCCAATGAGTTGATTAGTCGTGACGAAGCATTACACACGGAATTTGCCATTTTGTTATATTCACGAATTGTAAACAAATTGTCCAAAAAAAAAATTCAAGAAATTATAAGAAATGCTGTGGAAATAGAAATCGAATTTATTTGTGACGCATTACCGTGCCGATTAATAGGGATGAATTCTACGTTGATGAGTGATTATATTAAATTTGTGGCGGATCGTCTCGCAGTCCAATTAGGGTATGAAAAAATATACAATGTTGAAAATCCGTTCCCCTTTATGGATTTGATATCTATCGACTCGAAAACAAACTTTTTTGAAAAACGCGTTAGCGAATACTCGCTTGCGTCAAAAGTAAAGGATAATGATATTTTTGAGATGATTTGCGAATTTTAGTTTTAAAATAACTTTTTCTTGACGTAATATATGAAATCTCAGAAACACCGCCAAAAACGATCTCGAAAAAGTCTATTACAATCAAGAGGCGGTGTTGGGATCAAAAGATTTATAACAAAAAAACTTGGTCGTTATGATAAATATTATGATGATACATTTGATGTTTGGAAAGGCTTTATATCACGAAATCAAGGAAAAACTTTTTTTAAAAGAATAGCAGAATTAAAAAAAAAAAATCTAAAGGCATATATGGAGGGTATCAATAAATTATTAACTACTGATACTCAATTAATATCTAAAACGTATGGTAAAGATGTACTCGATGATGTCCTTTTAACCAATCAAAATATACCAGAAGATTTAGAATCTGTAAAACGGGACAACAAAGACTCATATAATGATAATATTGAAACTTTATACAATCTTGTATGGGGGCCCAATGAAGTTTCTCGTGAGCTTGTTAAAAATAAATATGGGGAAAACGTATGGAATGACGTGTTAACCCATAAAGAAGAAGAAGACATGTATACTGAGGTTCTTAGAAAAAACCAGAATCAATTAAACGGGATGACCCCAGAAGAACTAAACAAATTACAAGAAGAATCTGTCACCCAAGCATTAAAAGACTATAATGATGGAACTGAAAGCTCAAAAAGAAGAGGCATTGAATTGGATCCTAATAAAGTCGAAATATCTGAAAACAAAAGAATTTTACAAGACACATTATCTAAGAAGAATACAAAAATATTACAACCTATAAAAGGAGGTAGGAAAAAACGAAAAACCAGAAATGCAAAAAAATCAAGAAGATACAAATAAATCTTCTATTGATTTTTAAAACATAGAGTTTAGCATTTAAACAAATGTTTAACGAATTTATACAGATCTTTGTAATTTTATCTCATCTAAAAATCTCTCGACAAATGGTTCACTTGGCTCTTGTTTTGTTTTAATTTTCACGATTTTTAAATGATCTAGTATTATTTCAATGACAGCCACTTTTTCATCATCCACAAACAAATGATAAACCATTTTTTTATTACTATCTTCCATTGGATGGAGCTCTACATCGTCCCTTTCATATTTATCAAATATAGAGTATACTCGATCTTCAATTTCTTTGTGAAACCTTTTTCGTCTGGATTCCATCTCTTGTGAAAAAGAGCCGTGTAAAGATTTTCCGTTGCTTGATAAGACTCGTTTGCGCGTTTTTATTGGTTCAGCGCTTTTCATTTTCACCGAAAGCTTTTTCAATACATCCATGCGTTCCTTTTCTGCCAAATCTAACATTTCATATTCGTTAAAGCTATTTCGAGTTCTACAACTATCGTCCAAAATATAAGTATACTTAAATCCAAGCAAGGACAATAAATGTATAAGTTGGTCAAACTTTAGTACACAGATAGCATTCGGAGGATTTTCCGAGGTAGCTTCATTATATTCCTCTTCCCTTTTTTCATTTTCACTATTTTCAGAAAGCTCTATTAAATAACACACTGCTTCTGGATATTCATCTTGGAATTGGATTAAAAAATCATGCGAAATAATATTTTGGCCGATTAAATTTTGCGTATTAGGACTAGTATCTAATATATAGACACCAAAATTAAAGTTTGCTCTATCTTGCGCCGAATATTCCAAAAATACATATTCTTTTTTTTTCAATTGTTTTATAGGTATTAGACCACGTTTATCAAAATTTCTACGGGTCCATATTTGATCTCTACCTTCTGTTTTAGTATCGACAATTTGTTTTAAAATTGGTTTCAACAACCGAGACATTTCAACTGCCCTCTCTTCTAATCGAATAGGATTAGGTTCGACCTTTGAAATAAGGTCTCTATAATAAGAACTACTCTGAATGTTTACTCCATCTTTTTTATATTGAAGACAATAAGATAAAGCGCCGGATATACCAGCAAAAGAAAAAACAGTTGCGGAATCTTTTAATTCATTTTCTTCATTCGTTTCTGAACCATGCGCATCAATATAAATAATACATGAAGCCTCCTCTTTTTTGGTATTTAGAGGGTTTCTTTCTAAATAAGATATTGTTTTTCGGTCAAGTTTTGGAATCATACTATAACAACATATTTAACTTTATTCGTTTTATCTTCGCGTGATCTAAAAATGTTGATCCAATGCTTGTTGTAAATTGCGAAATGACACCGCTTGGACGTTTAAAAGAAGTCTAAGTTTGTCGTCCGCATAGATAACTCTCTTGTATATTGCACAATTTTCTTTAGCGTAATCAAAAATGTCAAGAGTCGCTTGTCTTCTTGACATTTTTGTTCCGTGTGGTTTTCCCAAAAAATCAGCAAGTTTTTCACTAATTTTTACGTGTTTTACATAACTATCAAGCGACATTTTATTGATATTAAAATTAAAATTATAAATTAATATCAATTTATTTCATGTCTACTAGCTTAGACAATGACTGTATATATCCCATAATAATTTTTTGATTTTCTTCATCCATGTTTTTGATTGGTTCGCGAAAGCGATCAATAGCGTCAGATATTGTTTTAAAATCGTGTGTGTAATCTTTTAGATCATTTGTATAATCCTTATTAACAAAAAAGTCGATATTACAACTTTGTATTTCTTTTTTGTATGGAGTGTCTACATAATGAACCCATACTCTATAAATAAGTGTTGGGTTCATTTTACGAATATAAGACAAGCTTTTTTCTGCAGTACTAATTGTTGAATCTGATGGAAAGTAATCTTTTACCGCATTTACTAGCTTGAAAAACAAGTCGTTAAATATCTTTGTAAAATTTTGTATTGGCATTATCATAAAATTCATTATTTATTTAAGTTTTTTTCATTAACGTTTAATATCCATATCTCGTTGTTTCTGTAACTGTTCTAATGTTAACCCATTTTTTCTTGCACCAAATTCATCACTAGGAGTATCAATTGGCACAATTTGGTTTTGAAAATTGGCAGAAGCGTAACTATACATTTGTCGCAAACCTCCATCTCCTTCAGCTAATAAAGAGTCTGACGGTGAATCTAGAAAACTAAAATTGTCGGATAAAACACCAGTACTATTTCCCATAAAAGCAAAAGAAAAGGGTTCCATATTATTGGAGGTCGCATTTTTGGTAATTTCTTGATTCTGTGGTTTTAAATAATTATAAATATCGTCACCAACAATGACATTGTATGTTGTTAAATTAAGGATGGCCGGGACTTTTGTGATATTATTTGGCATAATAATTTTGTTTCCGTTTTGTAATACTACAAATATTTTGCCGTCTTCCACAACACGTTTATCAATACATATGAAATGAAATTTATCCTTTAATTGAGTCTTTGATAATGTCTGTAAAATCTTTTTTGAATGTTCGCAAAAATTGCTATAATATAAAATTTCAGCCATGTACTTTAAGAATAAAAACTTTGATTATTTTAAACTTAAAAGTGTAAAATTGAAATATATACAGATATATAGATAGATAAAATGGAGACGTTTGATATTCGTGAAGAATTGTTTCGACAAAAACAAGATACGACAAATGTGTCCATACTACTCAAAATTTTTATGAAAAGAGAGTACACTGTTGAAATTCCAAAACGTGTTATAGAAAAAGAATTTGGGTTAACTCTTTCTTTGCAAAAAGTAAACTTTGACGAAATTGCAAGTTTAGAAGATCTTATTAGAGAGGCCGATTTTTTACCAGGAGATTTACAAAGGGATTTACGCACATTTTACATGAATTTCCATAAATTTGGTCTTCGAAAGAGGGGGGATGGAAAAAATATAGTGTACTACTGGGAGCCAATTTCTATTGAAGAATATAATTTTATTAAAAATATAAACATACCAGATCGTAATATCTTTAAAACAGATGCCGAAAAAAGAGAGTTTGTCAAAACAAAAAACGCAAAATGCGAGATTTGTTTTGGCAACGAAAGACTTTGCATAGATCATTGGCGAGCATACAGTGTTTATCAGATAGATGATCCTCGTATCGCCGTCCTTTTATGTGAAAGATGCAATAATATTCATCACAATTTGGATGCTTCTGTTATATTAAAAAAGAATCGCTATAATTTACAAGCAATAAAAAATTGGATTAGTATCGAGAAACGTATCCGCGAGAACGGTTTTGCGCCAAACAAAGAAGACGCAAAACAACAAAATAATATGATAACTGAAACAAATGATTATTATCTACTAAATGCTGGTTCAATTACAGAATTGCTTGAGATGAAAATACCATTAATAAAGATTGTCGAGTAATGTTTGAATATCATTTTAATAAACATTCTAATGAATTTGAAAAATATCTCTTTGTATTTTCAAAATATAAATTTATTTTTTTACACCATCACACAAAGCATGGGTTTATAAATAATTCTACTAAATCTTTAACTCGTCGCAACAGAAAACCCATCTCATACAATGTGAGAAAAATATAAGGATATATAAAATTGAATTTTATAAAGAAGTACACTTTATATCAAAAATGAACGGACTTGAATTATTTGAAGGAATTAAGCAAGTATCTACTTTTGAGGAACTTTTGCAATCAGTAAATGGTAAAACAAAGGCAGAAACGCAATCAAAACGCGGAAATCTATTTGAAAAAATGTGGGATTATGTAATCAAGTTTGGCTTTGTTGCGATGTTGTCAAATGACGAATACGACCATTACGAAGGAAATATTAATACATGTAAATTAAAAAAATTTGATAATTTGGAAAATTATTTACAAAAAATGCTAATATTTAGCAAAGGCAAGGGAGGTTCAAGCGATATTACATTACAGCATAAACTTACTGGTAAATGGGTATTTATGTCATCAAAGTTTTATTTAGATGATAGTAAAAAATCTATTGACAAATACGATGTTGAAAAAATATTAGCAATTACAAAACAACATGCACATAAATACAAAGAATATGATATTTATTTACTGGTGAACAACAAACAAAAAGTATTAGATACTATTTCATCGTGTCAATCCACAAATAACTACATTAAGGAAAATATCCATCACATTTTGGATTTGAGCGATTTGGAAATTTGGTTTCAAAATTTAAAACACGCTATACAAGATATTAGTGTTGATGATGTTAATTCTATCTTTTGTAATACAAAAATACCATTAGAGTTGCGATTTCATCAAGATTTGATTACATCAAAACAGATGGAAAAAATTGACGAGGGGGAAAAAGATTTGTTATTGGGTGCAAAGGCAAGGTCTGGAAAAACATACTGTGTTGGCGGTTTATTCGTAAAATATCACAAAAAATATGTATCCCTAAACGCACTCATTATTACTCCAGCCCCAACAGAAACTTTATCCCAATTCACCGATGATTTGTTCCGCAAGTTTAGGGATTTTATTGGAATAAATATTGTTGAAATAAAAAAAGGAAGTCATTTTGATGGTATCGTTTTACAAGAAAATAACATTATTATTGTAAGCAAACAATTACTAGACGATTATGTATTTGAAAAAAAAGTGGAAGTTATAATGCATCTCGGTTTAGATTTTATAGTGTTTGACGAAAACCACTTTCACGGAACAACTCAAATGTCTAAAAACATTTTACAATCATATTCATGTCAAAAAACGATCAAGTTGTATTTGACTGCAACTTACACGAAGCCTTTATGTGAATGGAATATACCTTTGGATTGTCAGTTTTATTGGGATATTGAAGACGAGCAATTGTGCAAAAAAAGAAATATTCAAGGATTAGTAGAAAAACACGGCGACGATGTATTGTTCTTCTTAACCGAAGAAAATAAAGAAGTCAAATTAAGTGTTTATGATAAAATGCCAGATTTGGAACTGATTACAAACATCATGGATAGAAAAAGATACGAGGTAATTAAGGAACGAATTAATGATACATCATACGGATTTTCAAATAGCACTCTTTTAAGCGGTAATTTTCCAAGTGAGGTGGATACGATATTGGCGTATATTAGTGGAAGCAACAAAGAGGAGGATTACCCTAAAAAAGATCTATCTATATTTGGAAGAATAAAACGAAAATGCATAAAATCTAACAGCAGAACCAAATTGAATAATGGTGATTTTACAAGTCAATTGTGGTTCGTACCTTTTGGTGTTAATATGAAAATTAACAAAGTGAGCGAACATTTGAAGGATAGAATGTCAAAAAATAGCATCTTAAAAAAATACGAAATAAAAATAGTCAATTCTAAAAAAGAATACAAATTAAAAGACATCAAAGAAGAAATCAAAAACTGGGAATTAAAGGCAAAGGAAGAAGGTAAAGATGGATTGATTTTGTTGGCCGGAAATCAATTAACTTTGGGAATAACATTACCATTTGTAGATATTGTGTTTCTGTTTAACGATATTGTATCAAGTGATAAAATTATTCAAATGATGTATCGTTGTATGACGGAAAGTATGAACAATGCAGAAAATGACAAAATAAATAGCGGAAGAAAACGAATGGGGTTTGTAGTAGATTTGAATATTTCCAGAGTGCTTAATACTTTATTGGATTATAATGTTTATAAAAAAGATTTGAATATAGAACAAAAAATTACATATTTGGTAGAAAACAATTTGATTAATATTGATAGTGATTTATTTGAAAGTAAAGAAAACAAGACAAAATTGGTAGAAAAATTACTACATATTTGGAAGGCAGACCCTATCAATAATTTAAAAATATTGTTGAGAAAGATTGAGGAAAACATTATTGAATTGGATACAAAAGACCAAAAAATGTTAAATCAATACTTTACAAGTTCAGTTGGAGATGAAAAGATAAATGTAAAGGTTCAGTTTGATGAAGAAAGCGAACAACCACTACCAGACGGAAAAGAATTTATTAAAGATGGAAGCGATGAAACAGAAGAAAAAGTAGACGATCAAGATACTCAAATCGAAAATATATCCTTGACCAAAGATGTATTGCCGTTTATTCTTCCGTTGAGTTGCATTCTAACTATGAATATGGAAGATAATGATATTTTAGAGATGTTAAATGTCATTAAATCAAGTCCTTCATTGTTAAGCGTATTTAACGATCAGTCGTTTATTTGGTGGAACAAAAAGGATATTATAAAGTTGTTCGAAAAGATTGTTGAAAAATATATTAAGAAGAATTCTTCTATATATAATTTAGCAATCCAATTCAAAATGTCTTTACAAAGTTTGATTGATAACCCGAAAGAATTATTAGAATTAATTGATAGTTGTTTGAAACCAAAACAAAAAGAGAAGCAAGAAAACGGCGAAGTATTTACGCCGATGGGTTTAGTATTTGAAATGTTGGATAATTTAGATAAACACTATACTAAGGAACACGGACGAAGCATATTTACAGAACTTACCTTCAAATGGTTTGATCCAGCATCTGGTATGGGTAATTTTCCAGTAGCGGTTTATTTGAAACTGATGGAAGGATTGAAAACACAAATACCAAATGACGAGGAACGCAAAAAACACATCATAGAAAATATGTTATATATGAGCGAATTAAACAAGAAAAATGTGTTTATTTGTCATCAAATATTCAATGTAAATAGCCAATACAATTTAAACCTTTATGAAGGCGATACATTAGAGTTGAATGTAGTGAGTGAATGGCAAGTTGCGCTCAATAGTTTTGATGTTATTTTAGGTAATCCACCATACAACAAGGGAGGTATTCGTTCTCATACTGGAAAACAATTGGGAGATAAAAATGAAACTATCTGGACGAAGTTTATTGAAAAATCGTTTGATTGGTTGAAACCAGATGGGGTTTTAGCATTCATTAATCCGTTGAGTTGGTTGAAGAAAAGTCATTCACTACATAACGAGATGTTGGAGAAACATATTGTTTGGTTGAAATTGTGGGATAATTCACAATCAAAAGGAATGATTAACGCAGATATTCCTATTTCGTTATATGTTTTACAAAATAAAAGAAATACAACAAACCAAAAAACAGAAGTTATATCAATTCTAAAAAGGCGCAGTCTAACAACAACATCAACCGAATATCTCAATCCAAAATATTCCATTCCATTAGCGTTTCATAGCATATTCAATAAACTCGTTGGATTTATTGAAACGAGAAATCTACAATTGGAATACAAAACCAAAACCATAAAATCATCTGGAACAAAGGCAAAAATACCAACTGAATATACATTAGAAGATATGTGGGCGGTTGATACATATACCATCAAAGAAGGATTAATGGTAAAAAAAGCAACCGAAGAACACCCAGACGCAAATAAACGCAAACTTATTATTTCCAACAAAGCAAGTTTTAACGGGGCGTTTATTGATGAGGGAAGAATAAGTTTGACTGGAAATCACAAGTTCTACATTTTAGGCGACAATTTAGAACTTGTTAAAAAAATGTTGGATTATAGAATTATTAACATCATAGGGCATTACACAAAATACGGACAAGACTTTTTAGATAATGAAGCCTTCAAATATCTTCCGGACATTCGTAAGTTAGGAATGGCGGATATTACAGAAGACGAGTTTTACAAGTTGATAGGATTAACACGTCAAGAAATCAACCAAATAAAAAATCCGTCATCAAATGAAGTGGTTGAAGAAGTCGAAAAAGAAGTCGAAAAAGAATTGGAAATTGAAGTAAAACCATCAACCAAAACGATAAAGGTTGTAAAACCCAAAAGGAAGTTAATTGTTGTACATGACGCATAGTTAAATTATGATTGTGTAAAATATGTAATTTTGTAAATATTTTTATATATTTGTCGTGAACGATAAATATATAACATGAATAAACATTACTCATTTTTTATTGAGTATTTTGTGCCATTTTAAATGCGCGGGATGTAAAAGTTGTCAAATTTTATAAATGTAATCCCCATACGAATCACCTAAAAAAGAGGTTTATTTGTGACCAATTCTTGCACAATCATGCCCACCGAACCAATCATGGCTAATCGTCCGTTATTAAGTTCTGCATTTAACAAAAAAGTATCGTAACTTTCTGGCGAATCAAGCAGAATTTTGCCGGGGTAATAATCACTTCTCATTGTAAAAGGGGCCTTTAGTGGGTCTTCCCAACCTATCAAAGATTTGGATTCAAACACCGAGACAAAAAGAATAAAGTAGTATAACAGTACGGGATCATCCAACAAATGAATGGATTGTTTATGAGTAGATAACTCGGTGAGCGGAATAGTTACTGACGATACCATACCCCATCTAGCGTGCTTTAATTCTGCTTCACGAAGTTTTACAAATTCGCATGCTGGTTTATTTTTTGTAAACCCAAGAGGATCGAAATAACCCAGTGGTTTTGTAGCACCAATGTTAAAACTATTAACACCGTAACAAAAAAGAAGTAAAAGACCAAACGCGTACATTATACTTTAACATGCAATTATTTTAAATAGGTTTTTTATATAATGAAAATTATCAAAAAACTTGTTGACCAAATGTCAAGGGTTGATAAAAAAGTATTAGGCAGATGGAAAATTGACTATTGTGAAAAAATAACAAAAACAAAAGTAGATTATTCTAATGAAGACCACTGTGGTCCGTGTGGGGTTCGATTAACTAAACCATTAAAACCAAAGAAATAAATATCAAACGAAAGCATTATTTGTGAAGAAATTTCTTGCATTGTTCTGCCATAGCATATGCCATATTGACTGGAATTGCATTTCCTATTTGCATGCATCTACTTGTATGGGATCCATAAAACTTGAATTCTTTGTCAAACCCAGTAAGAATGGCGCCTTCGCGAACTGTGATAGAACGATTTTCTATTGGATGTATTTGAAACGCACTATGTCCCGGCACTAATGTTGGTGCTGGTTTATCAAAAGCGAGACGCGATGACGTTCCTCTTGAAAAATAACCTTCTGTTGATTTTCCACCAGTTGCTATTTTTTTGAATTTTTCAATCGTCTTTTCTTTATGATTCATAGCCCTATTATCAACATCTATTTCTGGATTATTCACACCTTCTTTATCTAAAAGTTGAAAGGCGTCTGCAACAGTCGGTCTTGAATTGCTTGTAGTTGGTTCTGGATATTCCCAGTCAATATTTAAATCTTTGCGAACGGCAACGATAAATAATCTTTGTCTGTTTGTATGACAACCATAATCACTACACATTAGCACTTTTTTGTGTACAGTATACCCCAATTCAACATATGTTTTTTCTATGTCATCAACTACAGAGTATTTATGCCCTTCTAATTGGGTTTCTAAGGATTGTCGTTTGTTTTTCAATTCGGTCAACTCATTCTTTGTCTCTACAATGACTGCTTCTAACGCGGTTCTTTCCAAAGGTATCATTTCGGGTGTCATTCTTTTTGTCTCCGCAATTAATCTTCCTCGAACCTTTTTGTGTTTTTCACACAGTTCGTTCAATTCATTACATAAATCTTCAACATCTTTATCATTTTCTTGTTTTAATATTTGCATATTAAGCATGCCTTGTACATTTTCAATAATACTAATTTTTGGTCGCAAAAATCCAACTAGACGCAATTGTTCTTTATACAAATAATTTCTCGGATCGTATGGATTGCGAACTCCCGCCAATGAAAATCCTTTGCAAACAACTCCTCCGATAAGAACGTCCAAATTTTCAGTGTGTATGCCTTTTTTTTCTAAATAGTCTGCGTCTATACTATGTATATCATCACATATGATTTGACTGTCGTTTAAATCTTTGTCATTTATTTTCAACGTTTGAATTGCGTCATCCCATATATCATTTACAAATACACTAGTAAACCCACTTTTTTTGAATCCAAAATGTGACCCACCACAACCAACAAATGTTTCGGCTACTGTAAATGGGGTTCTATCTTCAATTATTTTAAGTTTACTTGTCATCTTAGTATAATTCAATAATATTATTTAATATAATATCAATTTATTAAATTGATAATAAATTGATAATAAATTGATATTATATTAAATATACATTAAAATATAAGTAACATGTCTATCACAGATTTTAAAGAAAACGAGAACCACGCAACTTTTAGATTTCAAGGCCATCTTTCGATTGCGAATGCGATTCGAAGGACTATTCTGAATGATATAAATACGTGGGTATTTATCACTTCACCAAACGAAGAAAACCAAGCCACCTTTCTTAAAAACACTACTCGCATGAACAACGAGCTGTTAAAACAAAGACTTAGTTGCATTCCAATACACGTGAAACACGATGTTGACAAGGTAGATTTGAAGGATTACTACCTTGAAGTAAATGTTCAAAACACGGAGGATGTTATCGTACAAGTAACAACCAAAGATTTTATCGTGAGACATAAAGAGACGAATGAACCATTAGAATTGCCTACCGAAATATTTCCACCGTTTGTATCGGATGAAGGTGAAAAATTCTACATTACTCTTGTTAGTTTACGTCCTCGCATTTCTGATGAGATATCTGGAGAAAAAATACATTTTACATCAAACTTTTCTATAGGAAATGCGCGAATGAACGCAATGTTTAACGTAGTTAGCAATTGTAGTTATGGAAATACGATAGATGAACATTTATGTCGTCAAAAATTATTAAAAAAAAAGGAAGAATGGGGTATTTCAATGTCTAAACAAGAAATAGAAAAAGAAGAAGCAAATTGGTGGTTATTGGATGCAAAGCGCGTTTTCTTGCCAGAATCATTTGATTTTAAAATGGAAACAGTCGGCGTTTTCTCAAATCGCGAAATTATGATCAAAGCGTGCTCTTTGATCATGGATTCGTTGCACAAACTTTATTCATTAGTTGAAAGCGATAATGACGATGTAATCATCAAGCGATCTTTAACGACTATCCCACATTCTTGGGATATAATATTTAATGACGATTATACAATAGGGAAACTCCTTGAACATTCTTTTAATAAAACAGATGTTACCTATTGTGGGTACATAAAAATTCATCCCCATGATGATCAAAGTACATTACGAATAGCCTTTAAACAAGAAGTTGCCTTTGAACATGTACTTGATAAATTAATAGCTATAATTGATGAAAATATAGATTTATTTAATAATTTAGGAAACAGTTTACTTAAATGATTCAAATCAAAAAAATAAAGATATTATATTAGAATAAACATGGAAGAATTAAGTCCTATTATTGTAAATTTAAAATTGGGAAGTCAAATAGACATAACAAGTAGTGATAAGAAGCTAAATGGCATTTTTTTAATTACATATGTAGACGATGATAAAATAAAAATAGATAATGAAACCGATAGTTTTGTTTTAAATATAGAAGATCGACGTATTCCCGGTATTAAAAATATTACATTATTAAAAAATCCACAAGAAGAAGGTTATGCTAAACAAAATGGATTGATAGAAGGCACTATCATAGACATTACTTTTAATGTGGACGGAGAAATGGAACATATAATTGGCGAAATAATTGGGTTAGAAGAAGATTGTATTGAAGTTCGAACAGAATCAAATGATATTATATATATTGATTTTGGATATATTGGAATACCAGAAAATTTGAATATATCCGAAATTGAAATTATTAATAAAGAGCCAAAAATCGCAAAAGAAGAAAATACTATCAATGCTTTGTTAGAAGAAGGGAATAAAATAGGAGATTTTATTTTTACTGGAAAAATGAAAGAAATAACAGAATATGTACACGTAGATGCATCTAAAAAACGATATAGTTTAGAAGATCAAACAAATGATATGTTATTAGATATGTTGGCATCTATTCCAGAAAATGAACGAACGCCAGAAGTATTAAATAATATTAATATTACCATTGAAAGATATGTACAACTTCGAAAAGAATTTTCAGTTATAAATGAAGACGGGAATGTGATATCGTTTATAAAACGAGGCGCAAATTATAGACCTCTTGTCCATTCAATGTTGGACTTTCAAAAATCATTATACTGGTTAATTCCAGTAACTGAAATTGTTAAAAAAAACTTGTTCGAAATTGATGATATATGGGATGAGATGATGGATCTAAACTATAGTAATATGGAAAATTTGAACAACATAAGAACAACCTATTTAACAATAAATAGTGACAATCGATTTCAAGATTATATGAAAGAACTTCAAGAATGGTTTACTCCCTTTCAACAAAAAATTGAAAACCCACAATTTATACATAGAGGAAAAATAAAAGATAATTTCAATGTACTTGTAAATAATTTTGGGAGGTTCGAATCAACTGTTGTTAACTGCAACGTAAAACAAGATGAAAATAAAAAAGACCCTAAAAATAAAAAAAAGGAAGTGGGGTGTCGATTAACAAACACAACTCTTCCAAATATATTATCATTTCGATATAATGATCAGACGGAATATTCAAATCCATTATTTTTTGAAAATCACGGAAATCCGCGAATGACTGATTTATATTCTGCCGATTCTATTTATTTGAAATCATTGATATCATTACCAGAACCATTTGTGAGATATTCGCGTGTAACTTTATCTGGTTCGGATATCATGGTTAAATCAAATTTAGCTAGATTTTTTATTAACTACACCAAGTTATTTGAATACAAAATACAAAATATAAATGTCACTCCTTATTTAAAAAATATATTGATTCTAAAAAACACTGGAATTTCGGGTTCTATTTACCAATCAAAATTCAAGGATGGAATTAGTATACCCGAAAATAAATTTTTAAACAATACTAAAAATTATTTTCTTAGAATGAATGAATTAGAACATGAAAATGTCTATGAACATTATCTTACAGAAATTGTTCCACAAACCAAACAATTATTCCAAATGATGAAAAAATATATTAAAGGAAAACTTTCCATTGTTCAAATCGTAGAAACACTCGAACCCTTTTTAGTTTACGCAAAAGACATTACGTTTCAACAATATAAAGAAATGTCGGATTTTTTAGATACCGAGGTCAGCAATTATGTCAAACTGTATAATGAAAAAACGGGAATATTTAAAAAAATGAAAAACCATGAACCATCATATTGTCCTAATGTTTTAATTGAAATTTTAGACGACAATGAATTGGCCAAGTATGCTTATAATTATGATAGATATGTGAATTTGACTTCTTCTGAATTTTTGAGCATTGTACTTTTTACTGATTACGGAGATGTCTTTAACGACAAAGTGAGATTTGATTCCGTTTATTTATCCAATGTTAATTTGAGCGAAAAAATAAAATCAGCAGTAGATAACTATAATGGTGAAAATTATTGCAAGGCAATAAAAATAGCTAAACGGTATAATAATATTACTTCTTTGGAAGAAGATAATTATAAACCCATCTTTTACGACAAAGAGTTTGATAAGACGCCGTATCATTTACTGACAACATACGAAAAAGAAAAAAATGTCATGAGTGATAATGATTTTTATAAATTTATGGAAATGAAGTTAAAAGAAGAGTTGGCGATTGAGGACGAAGCCCAGTCTATTTTAAAAGCATTTCGATATGGAAAACGAGAAATAAATGAAGATGAAAATGTATACGCCATATTATTTAACAAAGTAAACGATAAATTAGATTATTACATACGAATAGAAAATGCTTGGCGTTTAGATCCGTCTATTGAAGATCAACCTATTACGGATGATTTATCATGTATATTGCAAAATAATTGTCTTACTGCTAAAACAGAATGTCTCTCTGATAATGTTATGAAAGAAGAAATAATTAAGACTACATTAAAACAAATTACAAACGATTTTGACAAAACCGTTGCTTTTACACAACATGAATTGGAAGAGTATACCGAAAATCTTTTATCTACAGCAGAAAAACGTGTAAAGGCCATCAAAAAAATTAAAACACATAATGATACAAAATATAATCTTATTCAGTATAATTTAGGCCGTGATGTAAATGACGATGAAATAATCCTTTCTCCTTACATCAAAATTCGTGATAATATTTTAAGCGAAGTAGATATTGTTAAAAAATATGATAATATATTACGTTTTGTAGATGAATATACTTGTATGATGACAGAATCGATGTCGCTTTCACCTCCAAATTATCCTTATGAAAAATTTGAAGAGTCGGAACTCGAAAATGAACCAACTGATTCGGAAAGGGGTTCGGAAAGGGGTTCGGAAAGGGGTTCGGAAAGGGGTTCGGAAAGGGGTTCGGAAGAAAAAGAAGAAAAGGAAGAAAAGGAAGAAAAGGAAGAAAAAGAGGAAAATAAACGATATAAATTCGTTGAG